>OGPH01000529.1_pt1 | contig 39218 bp, 26 predicted proteins | sample 1552891 | NCBI WGS metagenome assembly OGPH01 (sample SAMEA2580272, study PRJEB22360) | human gut metagenome | biome: human gut; feature: human-associated habitat; material: faeces | place: Denmark | collected 2008/2010 | reverse complement strand
ACCTCTTTCAGGTGGTGAGTGACAGCAAATTTGTCTCAGTGTGAGTCCAATCTCCAACTGAGATAAACGCTCCGCGAGGATGCACAGTGATTTTGTTTATCATAGTTTCCTTGTGATTCAGCAAGAAGTTCTATTATAGTGGCTATAGAGAAGAAGGGATAAATTAATTTCCCGAAAAGTCATAACCATCTGGAGAATCTCCCCTTCTCATCAAACTGTGGATTTAGATAGTCAGAAAAAAGAAAAAATGCCCTATCCCAGATGCGGCTTGGGAGCGTGTTTAAGATGTGGACGAGCATCATAAATACAGCGACTACAGAGAAGAAGGGATAAATTAATTTCCCGGAAAGTCATAACCATCTGGAGAATCTCCCTTCTCACCAAACTGTAGATTTAGATAGTCAGAAAAAAGAAAAAATAATACCTCCCAGATGCGGCTTGGGAGCGTATTTAAGATGCGGATGAGCATCTTAAACACAGCGACTATAGAGCAGATGGGATGTATTATTTTTTCTTTTTTCGTCTATTACCAAATCTACAAATCAATCACTGGTAGATAAAGATATGCTTCTTCTCCCTGATAGCATTCAAAACACATCCCCTGATGTGATATTTTATACTCTTTTTGCGTACAGAGCCATTCAGTAAAGACGTAACGCCAGCCATCCCGTACAGCATCCGCTACTTTTTCAGGAGTTTCCTGTGATTTAATTGTAAAAATTGCGTATCGTCCGGCAGGAATCTCCACCTTATGGAAACCATCCGGAATTTCTGTAGAGTCTGTAGAGTCAGTTAAAAAGCCAAAGAAATAGTGTAATTCACCGCTGATATGGTCGGGATGGGTCCATAGTCCAACTTCGCCATAATCATGGATTCCTTCTGGATAGGCAGGGTATTCTTTAAAATTAATGTGATTCCAGTAAGCACCGGATTTGCTGTAATCACTGTCATATTCGCCGGGAATCTCGTACCCAAGTGCTGTCTGTGACTGCAATGTTTTAATTTCAACGTGTAGCATAATAAGAACCTCACTTTCTTTATTTTGTTTTAAATATTCTCGTGCGCTAATACCATATTCTTTGCGAAATGCTTTAGAAAAACCGGAACTGGTTTCAAAGCCATTATCAAATCCGGCCTGTGTGATACTCATTCCAGATAAAATATCCTTTTTTGCTTTTTCCAAACGGAGAAGGCGTATGTATTTTCCTGGTGACATATCACAGCAGATTTTAAAAATGTGGCAGAAATGATAAAGAGAGTAACCATAGCGGGAAGCCAGAGCTTCTGCTGTTAATGTGTCTTGAAGGTGATTTTTTATGTATGTGGTACAATCTTTTATTACTTCTAAAGAATTATTTTTATTCACGATCTCTCCTTTCCGCAGTTTCTATGAGTGCAGTCGGTGCGACTGCTCGACTTGAATATAAATATCATACACCAATACACAGGTTATGTTTTATAAATATTGTATCAGAGAAAAGAAAAAAGACTTTTCCAGAGTTGCGAAGTTTATCTGAAGAATAGAGATTGTCCGTAGTGGGAGTTGTAAATTGACAGAATGTTAGTGGTGATTTACAATATAACTAAAAAATATGTGGATATTAAAAATAATATTCAAGTCGAGCAACCGCGAGACTTGGCGCGTGATTCTGGTCAGCATAAGCTGACATATTCTTTACAGAATCACTGCGCATCCTCGCGGAGCGTTTATCTCAGTCGGAGATTGGACTCCCACTGAGACAAATTTGCTGTCACTCACCACCTGAAGGAGGTGGGAGTCTTCTCGACTGAGATAAAATAACAGAGAAAATGAAAGAAAAAGAAATAGAAATAATAGAAGGATAGAGAAAATGAACACAGTGAATGAGACAAAAACATTTTCCTCACTTCCGGAGGAAGAATCAGCTTTATGGGAACGTATGAGAGACACTCTTTTGTGCCTTCAGACAGATAACAGCATTTCGGTAAAAGATCTGGCAAGCAGACTGGCATACTCTACGCAGGAATTCCTTTATCTGGCTGACATTTTCTTTGACAATTCTCTTGATGTAATCAGGGAACAGGTGCAGGGATTGAATATTGAAGAGGATTATACAAATCAAGTCCTTCCATTTGAACGGATTCCTGATAGTTCTATGATAGAATATAAAGTTGTGAGAAGAATGGCACAGACAGTAGAGGCAGATATGCTGCCTTTAGAAGGTGATGTTTTTCAAAACGGAATGGAATATATCGAGAAGGATGTAAAGGAAAAGTGGAAGGATAGGGAGCGTGCCGGAGAGTATATGCAGTTTTGGTGGCATGATGATTCATACCACTTCTTTTATATGATCGGGCAGGAAGTTCCAAAAGATGCCGGAAAGGAAAGTGAAAAGAAGAGAATTGACTTTGGGGCATCGGATTATGCAGTTTTTACGTTAAAAGAGCAATATTGGGATAAACAGGCACCGGATATGATAAAAATGTTGATAAAATATGCGTTATGTGACTGGATAAAGCAAAGTGAAATGCACTATGACAATCGGAAAATGTATTTTATTTCTTTTGAAAACGGACTGTACTCAGTATATCTTCCTCTTGAAAAAAGAATGCATTCGGATTACGTAATGAAAAATAAAAAAGAGGAGAAAAAGATTTATGGAGTTGACGAGTGGATTAGTTATATTGATGAGCATATTACGGAGAATTTAACAGCAAAAGGTCTTGCAAAGCTGTTTCATTATTCCGAGAAACATTTAAAAAATATTTTCCAGCTTTATTATGAAACGAGAATTACCGATTACATAAAACAGAGAAAGCTGTACTTTGCTGCAGAAGAATTAAAAGAAGGAAAGAATCCGGAAAAAGTATGTGCCAAATATCAATTTGCAAGTTATAGCGTTTTTTCTAATGCATTTCGCAAAGAATACGGCGTTGTTCCGGCAAAGTATTACCGGATGGAATTTCAGAATATTGCATGGATCAATTACATTGATGAGCATATTACAGAAGATATCACACCGGAGATGATGGCGGAACATTTTAACTATTCCAGAGACTATTTTCGCAAAGCCTTTCAGGATGATTTTGGAATGGGACTTAGTGCGTATATCAGTCAGAGGAAAATACAAAAAGCCGCCAGAGAATTACGTCAGGGTGTCAAGGTGGCCAGTTTAGCAAAAAAATATGGTTTTAAGTCGAGAAATGGATTTGATAAAGCCTTCCGCAAAGCCTTTTGTACCAGCCCTTCCAAATATGCCAGAGCAAATACAGAAGTTGTTGACTTAAATCAGTTTTACTCAGAATATAAAGATAAAATGAAGGTATCCTTTATGGACGTTGATGATATCAAAATGGTTGGCTGGACGATCATCCCAAATCGTGGACGGGAAGTAGATATACCGGCACAGGTAGCATTCTGGCTCAATGAGGACTCACCATACTTTAAAAAAATGAACTCTGTAGCCGGAAGTGCGAATGGAAATGATAAGATTGCCATGTGGTATCATGACCCGGAATGTATCAATATTCAATATGTACTTGGACCGGTTGTAAACAACTTCACGAATGTGCCGGACGATGCTGTGAAAATAGAGATAGCCGCCGGACAATTTGCCGTATTTGAAACAGACCGCGAAAGTGATGTGGATAATCTCGCAGATACCATCCGTATGTTTTCCCGATGTGTTTTTTATGGCTGGATAAAAGAACACCGCGACATGGTCTCTTTACAGAACTTTACTTTTGAAAGATACATCAATAAAAAAGTGTATATATATGTTCCGATAAGCGTAAAATAATGAAGATAAAACAAAAGTTGTGTTATCTATAATAAGCAAAAAAGAAAAATGCCCCGTCAGATCATTCAGTCTGACGGGATTTTTTCTGCAAAAAATGTCAAGCCTTTTTTAAAAAAATCTAAAAAAGGTTCCAAAATGAAGAAAAGACATCCGTCTGGTTGGAATACTTTTCAAAAAAGCTATGTTATAATAAATGTACAAAAAAATACATTCTATTTTAAGAAAGTTGGTACAAACCACACAGGCTTACCCCTACTGTGAAAGCGGATGCCCTCACAAATACCACTGGATCTTCCGGGAAGGTGTGAAAAGGCAGAAGAAGCTTAAGTCAGGATATTTAAAATAGAATTCTAATGAACAGGACTTTGGGTGGGAGTGCTGAGTACATTCATTCGATATGTTTAGAGAAATCTTTACAGAAGTCGAAAAGCAAGTCTCAGTTTATTTGTTTTTATCTAATGATTTCTATCCGAAAGTCCCACACATAAAATCCTGACACAGCGTTTGAAAATTGTAAATATCTGTAATTTTCAAACAGGTAATATCAAAGGAGGTAAAACAACAATATACAGTTATTTCATATGCAGATAATAATGTGAGAGTAGTTGAGACCACAATAAAAAAAGGTTCAGTAGAGAAAGCATATAAGCAGATAAATCGTATAGAAGTTGTTTTAAATCAATATATTGCTAAAGGAGCTATCCGTTGGCAATGGGAGTCGCGACCCCTTAGTAACATGTAGACAAAATCAAAGAATGCTATCTAAATAGCGGAGTTTCTAAAGGAGGAAAACTTATGAAGACTTTAAAAAGAATGCTCGCAGTGATGCTCGCAGTAGTTATGATGATGGGACTTGGTGTAACATCAATGGCAGCAACACCATCTGCTGATGGAGAAATAACCGTACCGGTAAAAGTAGAAGTTGTTGGACTGCCGTCAAATTATACTGGAACGGCAACAGTTGGGGTGTTATATGATGGAAATGTAACTTTAAGCGAAGATGATAATCCAACAGCAATGGATTTTATTGATGCAACAGGTTTAACAATTGGAAAGTCTACTAATGGAGATTATATTACATCTATTAATGGGCTGGGGAGCATTGATGTAGAATATACATCTAATTCTTATAAGGGATATTCTTGGATGATTGACATGAAAGCAGGTAATTCTGTAACAACACAGGGAACAAAACCTTCATGGGCTGCTGCAGCGCCAGAGGCAAATACTTGGTTTGAATCTCCATTAGCAGCAACAAATGTAGCTATGTCAGGAAGTCAGTATTTTCCATATGATTATAGCAATCAGTCAGCAGGTGGTTTTACTACTAGTGTAGAAGGCATTTACGTAAAATATGTTTTGACAGAAACTACATGGTAGAAAGTAGACTAAGTTAGGAATAGTGGGAGAAGTCAACGATTAGTTGACTTCTCTTGTTATATACGAGGAGGAAAAACATGGGAAAATCAAAAGTTTATTTAAACAGTAAAATTATACTTTTTATATTTGCCATATTGATTGCACTTGCTTGTTCAAAAAAACTTTCTGCAGCAGAAACTGCAACATTCGCAATTAGTAATGTAACTATCGGTCAAAAAGAAGCGACAGTTACTAAGAATACAAAAGATGATTCTGTTTATACTGCACAAGTTGACGAAAGAAGTATCGGTGATGGATATATAATAAGTGGAAAGGCGGATATCGATGCACAGATTTCTGCAACGGATTTTGAAGGAAAAGAATTTTCAGTAAAAAGAAATGGAACAGATTTTAATATTGAAAAAGAAGAAACGAAATCTTATAATATTAATGGAACATCTGTTTGCTATATAACAGTAAAGAAAGGAACTGTAAGCGAAAAATATAAAGTTCTTATTAGTGGTTTAAGTAATTGGGATAATATTAAAGAAACATATATTGCAGATACTACAAATGATGAAATAAACTATTTTGATAATGATACAGTAATACAGGGAAGTTCTTCAGCAGATACTTCTTATCGAGAAGTTACTGTGAAAGATCAGGTAAAACAATGTTCTGTTTTTCGGTGGACAAATCATAAGAAAACAGAATCATATTCAGCAAATGCAATGGAATGGCTTAGCAATGGAGAAAACTATGTGAGAATTAATGGAGAGAATTTCCAACGTTTTGAAAGTTCAGCTTCTTACTCTGATACCTTTCAAAGTCCTGTATTAAGTCTGAAAAAAGGTTTGAATATAATTGAAATGTATACAGCAGAATGGAATGTGTCTGCTCTTGATACTGCCTCTGAAACTATGCCAGAAGGACTGAAAAAGACTAATCTAAAAGGCTATTCTTGTGCGGTATACCTTGTATATTCCAATGGAACAGAAGCGGAAGTTAAAAAAGGTTCTGATACGGATATTAAGTATGTAGAGGCAACCCAGTTAGGTTCTGCAACTGTAAAATCTACTTCTTATGGAGTGAAGAATGATAATGGACAGTGGGCGATTGCGATACCTAAAAAGTTACCTTTGGATAAGATTATCTTAGGAATTGCTCCTGTAGATCCACAAGCAAAGATTGAATACATGGATACGCAGGCAATAAAAGGTGATCAGGTTGGTATGTATGCGGCAATAGCTGTTGGAGATAGTTTAGATAAAATTACGGTTAAAGTAACAGCTGCGAATGGAGCAATCAAAATATATACTATTTCTATTGTAAGAGCAAGTGCCGATTGTGACTTGAAACAGATTGAATTAAAAAATGCAATATTAAAAGATTATAAGACAAAAAAAGAAACAGGATTTTCATCAGAAAAGACGGTATATCTTTTACAGCCAACTGATGTAGAAAATGCAGAACTTATAATAAAAGAAATATCATCTGAGGCAGTGGCAAATATCAACAAGAAAGAAATACAGTCAGTGACTATTAATGTAGATGATTTTTTGGCAGAAGTAAAGATTACTGCACAAGATGGAATTAAATCAAAGAAATATTATTTTATTTATCAGAATAAAGATGGAAGCGTTCCAATGTTTAAAAATTCTTCTGAAAATGAAGAAGAGATAAAGAAGGCACAGGAAATTTTAAAACCATATTTAGGACAGAGCAGGTTGAAATTAAAAAATATGTGGGATAATTCTTGTTGGTCTGTATTTATGAATATGGCAGCAGATGTGAATGTAGATGAAGGATATGTTCATTCTCCTGAAAAAGAAAATTACACTCAGGCGACTGTTTATGCAAGACAGATTCTTCAGTTAGTAATGCTTGGATATAATCCATATGATTTTGGTGATTCTCATATGAATCTTGTAGAAGGTTTACTTTCTTTTAAAAATAAAGAAGGACTTTTTGGTGGTTATGCAAATAATGAATGGGCATTAATGGCATTGAAAGTTTGTGGAGAAGAGATTCCAGATGCATTAGTGGATTATGTAAAGAAAGTAGATTTGTATAATTCTCAGAGTGTAGATATGCGAGGCTGGGCACTGGCTGAATTAAAAGGATTGATTCCAGATGAAGAATATATTGCGGGAATCATTGCTTTGAAGGGTGCACAAACTGAAGATGGCACTTGGGGAAATATCAATACAACAGGTTGTGTTATTACAGGATTTGTTGGTGCTGGAGTAAATATGGATTACCTGAAATATAATGGAAAAGGTATTTTGGATATATGTCAAGAGAAAAATTACCAAGAAGCAATAGCAGAAGCTGTAAAAAAGAACGATGGTGTAACATTAAAAGATATTGTTATTGCAATGGGAGATGTTATCCAAGGCTCTAATGTATGGCAAAGATATGATTTAGATGAAAGTAAATGGGATAAATTAATATCTGATGCAGAAGATATTTATAAACAACAGCCAGATCCTGATTTAAAAAATATTTTAGAAAAAGCAAATAAAATAAAAGAAGAAAAAGAATATACGGGAAATGGACAAACTTATTATTCTTTGTACGAAAAAGTAAGTGAGAAAGATAATTCAAAAAAGAAAAAAGTTTATTTTGAGAGTCCTAAAATAAGCGAGCCAGAAATAGGAAAACATTATGCTATAACAGAATTTCCTAATTCAGTGAATAATCCGACACATGGTTGGTATAATAGAGTTCGATTTATGGTTAGAGATAAAAAGCTTACTCCAGAAAATACACAGGGAGCCTTGAAAATTGTAGATTCATCAGATGTTGATTATAGCCAATATACTTATGCGGCTATGAAAGGAAATAATATTGCAAGTAAGTCAGTAGTATATCGTAATAAGTATCAGGATAAAGTATATATTTTACTTTTGATTAGTAATACGGTTATACAGGGAGATGAGGTAAACAAAAGAACTGCCGATGCACTTGTTGAATATGGACCTGTAAAGGCAGATAATGTTAAACCTGAATTATACTTAGGAAATGATAATGAGAATTTAGAAAACAACACTACTCTTTTGTTGAAGCCTGATAATAAAGAAATTTATGTTAAGGGAAAGGATGCAACGAGTGGTATTTGTAATATTCTGTATCAGTCAGATGATGGAGAATGGACAACAGTTTATGATGCAGCAAAAGATGACAATATTGATGTAGATAATAAATGCGGATTGAGTGAAAAAAATATTAAAATACCAGTAGATGAAAAAGCTTCCGTAATGCATGTAAAAGTTATTGATGTGGCAGGAAATGAAACAATTAGTACTGTAAAAATTGTTAAAAAGTCACAATTTAGTATTGAACCTAAAACAATAATTGGAAACGATGCTGATTTTACATTAAACCTTAAATTGAATGGAAATACTATTGCATCTGTTATGAATGGAGAAGATACTTTAGAAGATACAAGCTATGAAGTTGATTCAGAAAAAGAAACTTTAACTTTAAAGAAAGAATATCTTGAAAAATTAAATGCAGGAGAATATTCAATAACAATTAAATTTAGCAATGACGGCAGGTTAATTGATAGTGATTTGAAAGCTGCATTAAATATTGATAGTCCAGATAATCAGGTTAAGAAGTTAACAGATATGGTTGAAGCATTAGGAGATATTACTTTAGACAAGGAGTCTAATGTAGAGGTAGTACAAACATTCTATAATAATATGTCTGAAGAATTGCAACTTAAGATTTCAGATGAGATAAAGAAAAAAATATCTGATGCATCAGATAAAATTTCTGGATTGAAAGAAGATAAAAGTAAGGCACAGAAATGGGAAGAAAAGGTTAAGGCTATTGGCAATGTAGATCTTTCTAAAGAAGAACTTATCAAAGAAGTAAGAAAGACCTATGAGTCATTAACAGATTCTCAGAAATCTTTTGTAACAAAAGAGGTATTAACAGTGTTACAAAATGCAGAAGTTGCGTTGCAAAAATTAAAAGAGGCAAACAACAATCAAAAGCCATCTAATGAAACAACTGTACAAAAACTGCAGATTCAGATTAAAAAGCAGACTACTACATCTATTACTTTAAAATGGAATAAAATTTCTGTTGCAGATGGATATCAACTCCGCAGATATGATAAGAGCAAGAAGAAATATGTTGTAGTAACGGATTTGAAAAAGAATCAGAACACGTATACTTTTAAGAAATTAAAAGGAAAGAAAGGTAAATCACTGGTAGATGGAACCGTTTATAAATTAAATCTGCGTTCTTATAGTATGGAAAATGGAAAGAGAATTTATAAACAATCAGAAGTTATTACTGCTGTAACTAGTCCGATGAAGACTTCTTTAAAAGTAGATGGAGTATCTCGCAATAAGATTAAAATATCTTGGAAAAAAATAAGACGAACAACAGGATATAAGATTTACGTAAAAGAAGGTAAAAAATCAAAATACAGACTTGTAAAGCAGGTAAATAAATCTAATAAAACAAAAATAGTTATTTCTGGTCTGAAAAAAGGAAAAACTTATTTTGTTAAGGTATATTCTTATAAAAAAGCAGCTAATTTAAATGTTTTGAGTAAAAAATCAAATGTTAAAAAAGTAAGAATAAAATAATAATACAGGACAGGAAGAGGGATTCTCTTCCTGTTTTGTGAAGAGGGAGGTGTGCGATGAAAAAGAAAAATACAGTGTTTTTTAAAATGATTTTATTAATGATGATAACAATATGTTGGTGGAAATCAGTAGTTATATCGAATGCTTCTGAAAAAATAGGAACGGTTACATTATCTATAGAAAAATTCACAATAGGTCAAGGATATTTGATTGAACCAACGCAGGTTGTTCTGCATGAAGGAGATACTTGTGCAAACTTGGTAAAAGATATTTTGAAGAATAATAATTATGAAATTGAGGCACCAACTACTTCAAATGGTTGGTATTTGTCAGGAATTAAAAATGCAGATAATGGAAAAACAAAAATACCAGATGTGATTAAAAATATGGATACGCAAGTAAATGGAGAGGATATTATTTATCCGCCAGATGATACAGCCAAGAATGTAGCATATCCAGATTTGAGTGAGTTTTCTTATCATAGGAATGCAGGATGGATGTATTCTGTAAATGGAGAGTTTCCTAATGTAGGAATGGCAGCGTGGATACCAAAAGATGGGGATGTAATCCGAGTACAATTTACAGTATATGGATTAGGAGCAGACTTAGGCAGTCAATATAAAGATGGTGGTGTAAGAGCTTTAAATATTGCAAACAAAGAAAAATTGACAAAAAAAGTAGCACAATTTAATGAACAAAAAGGAAAATGGCTTAATATATATAGTGCCTCTGATAGATATAACTATGCAATGGAAGTACTTGAAAAGTTGGATTCAAAGCAATGGAAAGTAGATGATGCTTTGGAGCAATTGGAACAGATTATGAATAAGAATAATCTTACCATAGCTCAAATTGAAGAAATAAATAAGGTAAAACAGAAAATTAACGCTATCGGTATAGTAGATTTATCTAAAGAATCTCAGATAGCAGAGGCAAGAAAGTCTTATAATGCGTTAACCAGTGAACAAAAGGAACTTATTTCTGCAGATACATTAAAAGTATTAACTGATGCTGAGAAGAAAATTGTCAGTCTGAAAGCTGAAAAGAAAACCCAGGATGAGGCAAAGAAAAAGGCAGAAGAAGCCGCGAAAAAGAAAGCTCAGCAGGAAGCTCTGAAAAAGAAATACACCCCATCTAAAACATCTATAAAATCCATTAAGAAGCTGAAAAAGAATCAGGCGAAGCTTACATGGAAGAAAATAAAAAATGCAACTGGTTACGAAGTATACCAGTCCATGAAGAAAAACAGCGGCTATAAGAAAGTGAAGACAATTACCAAAAATAAGACAGTGACTTATAAAGCCGGAAAGCTAAAGAAAAAGAAAACTTATTACTTCAAGATTCGTACTTATCGTAAAGCAGGAGGAACAACTTATTACGGTAATTACTCAAATGTAAAGAAAATGAAGGTGAAGTAATTGTAGGACAATTTCACCCGCTTAATTTCCTAAAATGAAGCAAATACACCCGTCTGGTTGGCATATTTTTTTAAAAGTCTATGTTATAATATGTACATGGCTTGCTTCTCAGGCTCACTTAGGGAACGCTCCTTATTTTCATTCTGAATTGCCAGCCATTTGATTTTAGAATGAAAACAAATATCTGGGCTAGAGAATGTAACAGTTTTATAAAAGTATTTGGCCTGTGCACCTAATGCATGGGCCTTTCTTTTCTACGGAAAACTCTCAATTTCTCTTGGATATTTTGTAAAATGAGTGAAGGAGAGGGTAGAATGAACAAGATGTATCAAAGGTTAAAAAGAAAATGTATATCGCTTGTACTTTTTGCTCTGCTTGTGGCATTTATAGTTCCATACTATGCATATGCGGCAGATAATGGGGCCGAACCGGCCGCGGCAGCTTCTGCTGCAGAGAGTACAGGCGATTTTTCTATGTCAGAAAGTGAGACATCAGAAAGTGAGACATCAAAAAGGGAGGAGACGGAGTCTTCGGAAGAGGAGGAGCAGCAGACCAGGGAAGATGCAGATGCATCAACAAGTACAGAGGCAGATGTACAGGAAAGTACACAAGAGCAGACATTAACAAAAAAAGAGAGAAAGATTGTCCGTAAGAATTTGCAGCTTGGAAGAAGTTATGGTTTTTATGCTTGGGGTGCAGAGGAAGATGCGGCACAGGGACAGTCTGATGAATCAGGAGTGGCAGTGCAGACGGAAGCAGAGGCGGAAGTCTTAAGTCCGGATATTGATACGGTTTTATCTAAGGTAAGAAGCTATATCTTAAGTAAAGATACGAAGCCGGATTACAGTAGTATATGGAATGTTATTGGTTTAAAAAGGAGTGGGCTGTATGTGCCGGAATCTTATATAAATCTTTTTTACAGTAATGTGATCGCATACTGTGAGAGTAAGGACTGGCAGATTACAAGAACAAAGTATTCGGATTATTCAAAGCTTATTCTTGCATTAACAGCGATTGGTGTTGATGCAAGAGATGTGATGGGACATAACCTGTTAGCGTATCTGTCAGATTATGAGAATGTAAGCAGACAGGGGAATAACGGCACGATTTGGGCTTTGATCGCGTTAAAGAGTAATCCGGCATATGAGATTCCAGAAGACCCTTCTGCAGTGCAGCAAAACTCAGAGGAGTTACTTGTTAAGAGGGTTGTAGGGATGCAGTGTCAGGATGGCGGATGGACATTGACGGGACCAACCGGAGATTCTGATATGACGGGAATGGCGATGCAGGCGCTGGCTTCTTATTATAATAAAGATGGATATGAGGATGTTACAGCGGCAATTGACAAGGGACTTGCATGGATAGAAAAGAATCAGCTTTCCAGTGGTGGTTTTGGCACGATGAAAACAGAAACTTCGGAAAGTGTGGCACAGATTATCACAGCTCTTTGCGGCGTGGGAATAGATTGTGGAGAAGATGCCCGTTTTATTAAGAATGGGAAATGGCCGATGACAGGATTATTCCAGTATTATATGCCAGAAGGGGGATTTATGCATGTAGCTGCTGGTGCCGGGAATAATGGTGGCGGTGCCGGTGGCATTATCGATGGAATGGCAACGGAACAGGGATTGTATGCAACAGTTGCTTACCGTAGATTTTTGGATGGAGAGACATTTCTTTATGATATGAGTGATGTGGCTATTTCGGCAGGAACGAAGCCGGTAGTCAGCCCGACGATTGATACGGGAAGTAATGGTAAAGAAAATCCTTCCCAAACGGTAACGACAGCGAAAAAAACAGAAACAAAACCGGCAGCTTCTAAAGTAAAGGTAATAAAAGTAGGGTTAAATTATAGTACGATTTATCTTACAAAAGGAAAGAGCAAGACGTTAAAAGCGACGGTTTCTCCGTCAAATGCCACGAAGAAGTCAGTGAAATGGTCTTCTTCTAATAAAAAGATTGCAACGGTAAATGCAAAGGGAAAGGTGACAGGGAAGAAAGCAGGAACTGTGACGATTACTGTAAAGGCGACGGATGGAAGCGGAAAGAAGGCAGTCTGCAAGGTTGTCGTAACAGCTCCGGAAACAACAGATAAAAAGACTACAATAGCATCAACGGCGGCAACAAGCCAGACAAGGCAGATTACGACACCGGCAGCTTCAAGTACAGGAAGTTCCCGTACTTCTGTTCCTGCCACATCGGGAACGACGAAGAAGCTTTCTTCAGGAAGCGGTCAAACTACTACCGCAAAGAAAAAGAATACTGCAGCGGAGGCAACAACGGGTGGCTGGAGTTTTAGTGGAGATAATTATGTGCCGGAAACGAATAGTGCAGAAAGCGAGACGGATACAGCGCAGGAAGATACAGGGGTGTCTGATGAGGGAGATCGTTCTAAAGCAGATGGAATCCGTTCGGTGGCATTACCTGTAGCCGGAGGTGCTGCGGGACTTGTGGCAGTGGAAGCGTTGGGATTTGTTTTATATAAAAAGCGTCGTGGTATTGCAGGATTATTAAAGAAAGTGATGAAAGGTGGAAAAGCAGAGTAGAGACTTTTGCAGAGTACAGAAAAAGAAAAAGGAAGGTGTTACTATGAAAAGAAAAAGAGGACTGGTACATGTTATTCTGGCATTACTTATGAGTATGCTGCTGATTATTTCAACGGGCTGTGGAAAGTCCGGGAGTGGAGACAGTTCTTCTGATAAAAAGATGGATAAGACAGAGACACTTGCAGATGTGAATACCATTCCGGAAGATGGGGTTATTACAAAGGAGCAGTTTAAAACGGTTGCCGGAGAAAATAAAAAGGTACAGTTTAAGGGAACAACAGATGATGGAATTACATATATCTGGACGTATGACTGTTCAAAGATTCAGAATCCGGCAGATCAGAATTTAAAGATTGATTTTTCAGAAAAAGATCTTGATGATTTAAAGAAGCAGGCGAACAATGCCAATGATGCATTGAAGATGACAATGTACGGGAAAGGGCTGATCTGTGTACCAGATTTAGAGGTACAGCTTCCGGAAGCGTGGCAGTCTAATTCTGCATATCTTGTAAAAGAGCAGTCTGGAAAGCTTGCAAGGATGAGCGATGTTGTGGTAACAGCACAGGTGAAGGAAGAGAATAAAAAGAAGCAGGATACAAAGACAGAAGAGAAAGATTCTTCGGACAAAACCGCAAAAAGTACAACACAGGCAAAGAAAGATACGAAGCCAAAAGAAGGAACGACATCTTTAAAAATGAGTGTTACTTCACTGGATGGAGATTGTTATATTATTGGAGGAATTACGGAGCAGCAGAATAAAGGTGCGGCATCGGCGAATAAGGCGGAAAACGGAACAACGAACAGTGAATCGGAAGGAAGTGATGAATCGGGGAATTCAGGAGAGAATTCTTATAACGAAGAAGGAGGTTCAGGAAGTGGAGATGTTTCTGATGGAGGAGCTTCTTCTTCTGGTTCTTCCGGCAAGCAGGATGTTGCAAACGATGAAGAAGTTTCAGGTTCTTCCCATACGTGTACGATTTCAATCAGCTGTGCGACGATTCTTAATAACATGAGTGATTTAAAAAGTGGCAAGGAAGAATTTGTTCCTTCTGATGGATGGATTCTGGCAGCTTCCGAGGTAGAATTTACGGAAGGAGAGTCTGTACATGACGTATTACAGCGTGTATGTAAGGATGCAGGAATCCAGATGGAGTCTTCTTTTACGCCGGCTTATAATTCAGCTTATGTGGAAGGAATTAATAATCTGTATGAATTCGACTGCGGACAGCTTTCCGGATGGATGTATAACGTAAATGGCTGGTTTCCTAACTACGGATGCAGTAAGTATACGGTACAGGACGGTGATGTGATCAACTGGGTTTATACATGTAATCTTGGTAAGGATGTTGGAGATAATTCGATGTATTAAGGATGTATGAAATAGAGATTTGATATAATAAAGACTTGATATAATAAAGATTTAATGTAATAGAAATTTGATGTAATGGAGATTTAATTTAGATGAAAGATACATTTTCGACATATCATCCTGTTTTAAATATGCTGTATTTTTGCGGGACAATCGGGGTGACGATGTTTGTTGTTCATCCTGTGATTCTGGCAATTTCATTTATATGCGCTGTTGCGTATTCCGTTGTTTTAAAAGGATGGAAAAAGACAGTAAAGTTTAATCTGCTCTTCTCATTACCGATGATGATTATTGTTGCCCTGATCAATCCGATGTTTAATCATTATGGAGTAACGATTATAGGATATCTTCATAATGGAAATCCGTTTACATTAGAAAGTTGTGTGTACGGTCTTGTGATGGCAGTGATGCTGGTATGTACTCTTGTATGGTTTTCCTGCTACACAGTTGTTATGACATCAGATAAGTTTATTTATCTTTTTGGAAGGATCATCCCGGCACTTTCTTTAGTACTTTCCATGTGCCTTCGCTTTGTACCGAAGTTTATCAAAGAAGCATCTGTTATTTCTGATGGGCAAAAGTGTGTCGGGCGAAGTGTAGAGAATGGGAGCCTTATTAAGAGAGCAAAGCATGGAATTACAATTTTTTCGATTCTGGTTACCTGGTCTTTGGAGAATGCGATTGAAACATCGGATTCAATGAAGTGCCGGGGATATGGAGAGAAGGGCAGAACCGCCTTTTCCTTATATCATTTCGATAAAAGGGATTTTTTGTGCTTTATTTTTATGATTATTACATTCGGAGCAGCGATATGGGGCTTTTCAAAGGGGTATGCATTTTGTTCTTATAATCCTCGGATCGTTGTAAAGGGAGTACCCTTTACAGCAGGCAGCCTGCTTGTCTTTGCCGCTTTTTTATTGTTTAGTATCATGCCAGCAGCGATGGAGATTTTAGACAGAAGGATGTGGAAGGCGAGAAGAGGACAGGTAGAAAGTGCAGCACCGGCTGGGTACCGTTTGTGGGAAGTTGAATAGCCGTATATACAGGAGATAAAAAGCAAGTTTGGAGGTGCAGGGTGACAGCGAATGGTTTGTCAGAAAAGAAAAATAGTATATTAGAAATCAATGATTTGTGTTTTGCTTATCCAGAAGAAAAAAAGAGGGCGCTAAATCATGTTTCTTTGCATGTGGAGGACGGGGAATTCCTTGTTCTTTGCGGAAAGAGTGGATGTGGAAAGAGTACACTTCTGACACATTTAAAGACTCCCCTAACGCCGCATGGAAAGCGAAAAGGAGAGATTCTTTTTCAGGGAGTACCAATCGGGGTGATGAGTAACCGGGAGCAGAGTCAGAGGATTGGCTATGTATTACAGAATCCGGATAATCAGATCGTGACAGATAAAGTGTGGCATGAGCTGGCATTTGGTTTGGAAAGCCTTGGATACAGTAACGCAGATATCCGTATCCGGGTAGCGGAAATGGCAAGTTATTTTGGGATTCAGGACTGGTTTTATAAAAATGTATCGGAACTCTCCGGAGGACAGAAACAGCTTTTGAATCTGGCATCTATCATGGCCATGCATCCGGATATGCTGATTCTTGATGAGCCGACCTCTCAGCTTGATCCGATTGCAGCTTCTGATTTTTTGGAAACAGTAAAGAAGATTAATCGTGATCTTGGAACGACAATTATTCTTACGGAACATCGTTTAGAGGAAGTATTTCCTTCTGCTGACAGGGTAGTGGTCATGGATGAAGGGCAGATTTTATGTGTTGGCACACCGCCGGAAATCGGAGAAGAATTAAAGAAACGCAATCATGAGATGTTTTTAGCTATGCCGGTGCCGATGCAGGTTTATGCCAAAGTAGAGTCAGAGCAGCCCTGCCCGATTACTGTTCGTGACGGGCGGAAGTGGCTGGACATAGTTTGTAAGAAAAAAGGCATTTCACCAGCAAATGCATCTTCTTCATACAGAAAAGAGAGTGATTTCCAAAAAGGAAAATCTTCTTTTTCTAAGATTACAGAAAAGTTTACAGAAAAGTTTACAGAAAAGTTTAAAGAGAAAAAAGAAGATATCATCTTAGCGTGTGATGATCTGTGGTTCCGCTATGATAAAGAACTGCCGGATGTCGTAAAGGGACTAAGCTTTTCCTTAAAAAGAGGAGAATTCTTTGCATTGCTTGGAGGAAATGGAACCGGGAAGTCAACAACACTTTCACTTTTGAGCCGTTTGAGAAAGCCATATCGTGGAAAAGTACTTTTAGAAGGTAAGGATATCCGTCGTTACAGCGATAAAGAACTGTTCCGCAATTTCCTTGGAGTACTGCCGCAAAACCCACAGTCTCTTTTTGTAAAGAAAAGTGTGGAATTAGAACTGTTTGAAATGGTAGGCGGTGTAAAAGAGAAAAAGGATGAAGAATATCAGCTTGCCATGGATAAAAAGGATGCGGTGGAAGGAATCATTAAAGTAACACATTTGGAAGAATTACTGCATCGTCATCCGTATGACTTAAGCGGGGGAGAGCAGCAGAGGCTCGCCCTGGCTAAGATTTTGTTATTGCGGCCAAAGCTTTTGTTGATGGATGAACCGACCAAAGGACTTGACAGCTATTTTAAAAAAGAATTTGCTGGAATACTGGCATTACTCAAAGAGCAGGGCGTAACTGTTTTTATGATTTCTCATGATATTGAGTTTTGCGCTTCTTATGCAGACCGATGTGGTTTATTTTTTGATGGAAATATTGTGGCATGTGGAACTCCGGAAGAATTCTTTGCCGGAAATAATTTTTATACAACAGCGGCAAATCGAATGGCTAGAAAGTATTTTCCTATGGCGGTTACCGGGGAGGACATTGTGGAATGTCTTAAAAAGGAGTGTGAACAATGGCAGACTGGAAATCAAGTCAGGAGTTCTTGAAAGAATTTTACGCTTCTCCGATTGTGAATGAAGATACGATCCCTGCAAAGGTAAAGCGTATCTTTTTACCAAAAAGCAGGAAAGTTTCTGCTTTAAAAGAATTAGCAGGAGATTTGTCAGGAGAAGGCAGGGCGGGAGATGTCATTTTAGATAATGATATGTTTGAGATGGATACCGAAAACTGGAAAAAGCAGGAAAAACGCAGGCTTTCTGTTCGTACCAGAGTAAGTCTCTTTCTCTTGCTTGTAGCGATTCCCCTCACAATTGCTGTTGGATTTTATGTTATGGATGTTGCCGCCGTTGGCACAGTATTTGAAAAGATTTTTGGTCCAAGAAAGTATTATTTTATTAGCCTGGTAATCATTATATACTCGTTATTACCGTTTTTTATGGTATTTGAGGGACGAAAACCTCAGGTGAGAGAGCTAGTTGTTCTTGCAACAATGGTCGCATTAGCAACCGCCGGCCGGGCAGCATTTTTTATGATACCGAGCTTTAAGCCGATTATAGCAATCGTGATCATCAGTGCAATCGCATTTGGCGGCGAGGCAGGATTCTTAGTTGGTGCCATGACGATGGTAGTCAGCAATTTCTTATTTGGGCAGGGACCATGGACCCCATGGCAGATGTTTGCGATGGGTTTTATCGGATTTTTGTCAGGAATCCTTTACCGAATAGGACTGCTTCCGACCAAACGGCTCAGCCTTTGTATATATGGATTCCTTGTGACGGTGTTCATTTATGGAGGAATCATGAATCCAGCGGCTCTCTTTATGAGTGTGTATGATTTTACATGGGAAGGACTGCTTGCAATCTATATTTCAGGTATTCCGGTAGATCTTGTTCATGCCAGTTCTACATTTATTTTTCTGTGGATTGGAGCAAAGCCATTGTTGGAAAAGCTGCAGCGGATAAAAATAAAATATGATCTGATGAGATGAATAGCCGGGGCGTTTTTGAACTTCAGAAAGATTGCCAGAATGATGGGGCATTTTTGAAATAAGTATGGATGATAAGTATAGATAAAATGTATTCTTAGAAAGATTCTGAGAGTATACGAGATTGAAGGGGGAAACTATGCAGAAAATACCAGAATGTCGTTCCATGAATTTTTCAATTTATGAAGGGATGCTAAATCGTTATAAAGATAGTGAAGATATTAGAAAGTCTTATGAGTCACGAGGATTAAATGGACTGGAAGTGATTCGGGCAGGCGAGCCAGATGAAGGAAAGATTCTGCCGGATATGGTGAATGGGGTACATCTGTATTTTCATATTTTCTGGATGGACTGGTGGAAGGGGAATTATGAACGCCTAGATCAGGAATTTGATTCAAGAGAGCAGTGGCTGGAATATTTTGGAGGAATGAGCAGGGAATCTTATCTGAACAGTTTGCGGGACGATCTTGCCTATGCAGAACAAGTTGGAGCAAAGTATGTAGTTTTCCATGTTTCAGAAGTGACACTCCGGGAGAGCTATATTTATAAATACCGCTATACAGATAAAGAAGTGATTGATGCAAGCTTAGAGGTCATCAATACCCTCCTTGATGAAAAAGAATATCCATTCGACTTTCTTGTAGAGAATCTCTGGTGGAGCGGGCTTACCTTGAAAAATGTCCGCCTTACCCGCCGGCTTATAGAAGGAATGCATACACAAAAAAAGGGAATCATGCTCGATACTGGGCATTATATGAATACAACAACACAGCTAAAGACTCCGGAAGATGCCGTAGCATATCTAAATAAAATGATAGACAAATACGAAAAAGCACAGATGCTCCACTGGTTTAAAGGAATGCACCTGCAGCTGTCACTTGGAGGGGATTATGTAAGAAAGCAGCGAAAAGAATGGAGAGAACATCCGATAGACTTTGATAAGATTCCATTTTATGAACTATTTCGCCTTGCATATGACCATGCCTGTCATATTGATCTGCATCAGCCTTTTATCGGAGAAGGTGTCCGGGAATTTGTAGAGCGCGTAGCACCAAAGTATGTCACACTGGAATATCAGCAAAACAGCCGGGAAGAATATGAACAATTCGTAGAAGTCCAAAGTAAAATTTTGAAATGGATTACGATTCATTAGGTGAAAACAGACGAAAAAAGAAACCATGCCATATCCCATCTGCTCTGTAGTCGCTGTGTTTAAGATGCTCATCTGCATCTTAAACCCGCTCCGAAGCCGCATCTGGGATATGGCATGGTTTCTTTTTTCGTCTATACGAAATCTACAAAATTAGTAGTTATAATAATTCGGAATATCCATGTCCGTTTACAAGCGCATCGATTTTTTGTCCATTTTTGCAATATGGGCAGTCGTGTTTGCTATATGTATGATAGGAAGGAATATCATTTGGAGTAAACAGCGCATTAACAGGAAGATTACCATATTCAGAAAGCGTACTAAATATTGCTGAAATTCCCTGCAGTTTGCCACCATAGTACTCGATACATTCCCAGCTTCGGTTGATTGTGATTCCAGTTGTGACAGATGCCATTAAAATAATGATATTTCTATCTTTAATCATTGGCTGGATGTTTTTGCGGAAGAACATCTGACCATCTGAATCTATTTCTGGAGTAACAATATAGATAGATTTATGCTGGTTGTAAGAGAAGAATCCGCTCTCTGTAAGCTTTTCTGCTAAAAATGCACCAATTACTTCTGTTCCGTCAAGACATACGATGGTATCGACGACGGTATTATGTTTATAAAGTGGAACTAACGCTCTTGCAGCTTCTTCTGCATTAGACTGACGTACTTTTAATGTTGTCATATCTAAAAAGTAGTTGACATGAGAATGCTTTGTTGCGAAATGTCCCGGATAGGCAGAAAGATGTAGATTACAGGCTTTTGAACGAAATTGAATTTTGCGGTTTTCCATAAGATGTCCTCCTCCTTTATTGTGAAAGAATTGTTTATTTTGTTTATTATACCTTTTTTGTGTGAAAAAATAAAGGAGTATTTGTGCAAAATTACAGGCTTTTCTTGACAGTTTATAATTTCTTTCTGATTTTTTGAAAATACTTCGTGGTATGCATATACAGTTGTATAAAATGAAAGGGAGCGCTATTAGTTTGTGAAAAAAGTTTGACAAAAATAGTTCAAAATTGATTTTGGATACTATATCTTTGATTTAAAAAAGACAGGAGGAGAATATAAGCGAGAAAAGAAGAATGATGGAAATAAGAGTGAAATTATGAAGAAAAACGGAAGATATTTGATAGAATGAGAATATTTTGTATAAAATGACGAAAAAATAGAAAAACCAACTAGTAATTGAATGTCAAAATACGTTAAAATTATAACGAAATAAAAATGGACATATAAAACAAAAATAGAATTTTAAAGATAAAATAGAGAAAAACAGGAAAAATACACAAGCGTTCCTGAAAAAAACAGGAGATTCAGAAAGAAAATTGAAAGAATTGTTAAAAAATTTGCAAATAGGCAGAATGTTCATTTTGTTTAGTGGAATGGGCAAAATAAAATAAATGTTAAATAACTAACAGAAAATGGTTGCTAACATGATAATAATTTGTTATTATTACATAGAATGAAAGAGCAACAAGGTATACAATATAGCATTTTTATGGAGGAAAGAATATGGGTAATTCAAAAATGAATGCCAGAGAGCGCATTGATTATCTGTTTGATGACCACAGTTTTGTGGAAGTTGGTGGATATGTTTCCGCTCGTAATACCGATTATAATCTCGGTGCAAAGAAAGTAGAAGGTGATGGTGTTATCACTGGATACGGAGTTATTAATGACCGCATGGTTTATGTTTACAGTCAGGATGCTTCCGCACTTGGAGGTTCCGTAGGTGAGATGCATGCGAAGAAAATTGCTTCCCTTTATGATCTGGCGATGAAAACAGGCGCGCCAGTCATTGGAATGCTGGATTGTGCAGGACTTAGATTACAGGAAGCGACAGATGCCCTTCACGCATTTGGAACGATTTTTAATAAGCAGGCACAGGCATCTGGAATGATTCCACAGATTTCTGCAGTATTTGGAATGTGTGGAGGAGGAAGTGCCGTAATGTCCGCTATGTCTGATTTTACATTGATGGAGAAGGAGAACGGCAGTCTCTTTATCAACAGTCCGAATGCATTAGCGGGGAATGAAGAATCCCGTCAGAATACGGCAGGAGCACAGTTCCAGTCTGAGCAGGCTGGTAACGTAGATTTTGTATGTGAGACAGAAGAAGCACTTCTTGACCAGCTTCGTATTCTCGTTGATGTACTTCCTTCTGATTATGAAGCAGAAGATGTTTACTTTGATAACGATGATGATTTAAATAGGGTTATTCCTGAGTTAAATGATGCCGCATATGATGCCGCTTACATTTTAAAATCTATTTCTGACAACAATATGTACATAGAGACAAAGGCAGCCTATGCCAAAGAGATGGTAACTGCATTTATCCGTCTGAATGGAGAGACAGTAGGTGCGGTTGCAAACCAGCCAGTAGATGGTGAGTCCGTTTTAACAAGAAATGGTCTTGAAAAAGCAGAAAGATTTATTAAGTTCTGTGATGCATTTTCGATTCCTCTTCTTACTGTAACGAACGTGACAGGACTTCGTGCCAACGCACATGAAGAGAGAAAGCAGGCGCTCGCATTAGCAAAGTTTACGACAACACTTGCACAGGTTAGTGTACCTCGTATTAATCTCATTGCAGGCGAGGCTTATGGAACTGCAGCGGAAGTAATGAATTCTAAAGCTATCGGAGCTGACTTTGTTCTGGCATGGCCACAGGCATCTGTAGGAATGATGGATGCAGAACAGGCAGTTCGTATCATGTATGCAGAGGAAATCAATACAGATAAGAATAAGACAGCACTTATCGCAGAGAAAACTGCGGAATATGCAGAAGGACAGAGCAGTGCATTAGCAGCTGCAAAGAGAGGATATATAGATGACATCATCGAGCCGGACGCAACAAGAAAGCGTCTTATCGCTGCTTATGAAATGCTTTACGGAAAGAAAGTAACTCCAGTGACAAAGAAGCATACGGCAGTATAGTGAGGTGAGAGTATGAACGTATTTGAACAAGCCTTATTAAATACTTTGATGGGTATGGGAACTGTATTTGCAGTACTGATTTTCATTTCTTTACTGATTTCTCTTTTTGTATATATCCCATCTATTGAAAGAGCGTTAAAGAATCGTTCTTCTAAGAAAGAGAAAAAGGCTGCGCAGGAAGAAAGACCGGCTCCAAAGCGTCCGATTCTTGAAGAAGTTGTGGAAGAAGAGGAACTTGTGGATGATGGTGAACTTGTCGCAGTAATCACAGCGGCAATCATGGCAGCGAATGGAGGAGCAGCAGTCAGTGCAGATAAGTTGGTCGTTCGTTCAATCAAGAGAGTGAAGAGAAGATAGCAAAAATGTATTCTTGGAATCTTTTTATAAAGCCTTAAAAAGTCTTAAAAAGTCAGATATAGAAAGATTTTAAAAGTACATAAAATCATTCAGGAGGATTTACAATGAAAAATTATAGAATTACAGTTAATGGTGTTGCTTATGATGTAGCAGTAGAAGAATTAGGTGCAGGAGAAGCAAGTGCAGCGCCGGTAAGTACATCAGCAGCCGCTCCGGCTCCAGCTAAGAAAGCTGCTCCAAAGACTTCCGGAAGTGCCGGTGCCGTAAAAATCACAGCACCAATGCCAGGTAAGATCGTAGCAGTAAAGGCACAGGCAGGTGCTTCTGTAAAGAAGGGCGACGCTGTTCTTGTATTAGAGGCTATGAAGATGGAGAATGAGATCTGTGCAGCACAGGATGGTGTTATCGCAAGTGTGGAAGTAGCAGTTGGAGATATGGTAGAAGGCGGAGATGTACTGGCTACAATGAACTAGAGCATATTTGCAAAATAAAACGGAGGAAGATTTATGAGTTATGTTGTAGAGACAATGACGAATCTCGCAGCACAGACCGGATTTGCATTCTTAAAGCCAGGTAACTTCATTATGATACTGGTTGCTTTAGTCTTCTTATATCTGGCCATCGCCAAAGGATATGAGCCACTTTTGTTAGTGCCGATTTCTTTTGGTATGCTGCTGGTTAACTTATATCCGTCCATTATGGAAGAAGGCGGATTATTACATTATTTTTACTTATTAGATGAATGGAGTATTCTCCCTTCATTGATTTTCTTAGGAGTTGGTGCCCTGACAGACTTTGGTCCGCTGATTGCTAACCCGGCAAGTTTTCTGCTTGGTGCGGCGGCACAGTTTGGTATTTACAGTGCGTATTTCCTCGCAATGCTTATGGGATTTAACGGAAAGGCAGCAGCAGCAATTTCCATTATCGGTGGAGCGGATGGTCCGACCTCTATCTTCCTTGCCGGAAAGCTTGGACAGACAGACTTAATGGGCCCGATCGCAGTAGCGGCATATTCTTATATGTCACTTGTTCCGATTATTCAGCCACCGATCATGAAGCTTCTTACAACAGAAAAAGAACGTCAGATCAAGATGGAACAGTTAAGAACAGTCACAAAGACAGAGAAGATTATGTTCCCGATCGTCGTAACAGTTGTTGTATGTCTGATCCTTCCTACAACAGCACCATTAGTTGGTATGCTGATGCTTGGTAATCTTTTCAGAGAATCCGGTGTAGTAAAACAGCTTTCAGAGACAGCATCTAACGCTCTTATGTATATTGTAGTTATTATTCTTGGTACATCCGTTGGTGCGACAACAAGTGCAGAAGCATTCTTAAATGTCAGCACAATTAAAATTGTAGTATTAGGTCTTGTAGCTTTTGCAGTTGGTACAGCAGCCGGTGTTCTTTTCGGAAAGCTTATGTGTAAGGTTACCGGAGGAAAGGTAAATCCATTAATCGGTTCTGCCGGAGTATCTGCCGTTCCTATGGCAGCTCGTGTATCCCAGAAGGTTGGAGCGGAAGCAGACCCGTCAAACTTCCTGCTGATGCATGCGATGGGACCAAACGTTGCCGGAGTTATCGGTACGGCTGTAGCAGCCGGAACCTTTATGGCGATTTTTGGTGTATAAAAAATCGTTAGATTTGATGATGAGTTTATAAGAGTAATTCATTACGTGATTTGAAATAAAAGAGGAGAAATTATGGCTGAAATTAAGAAAAAACCAGTTAAAATCGTTGAAACTGTTCTCCGTGACGCACATCAGTCTCTGATTGCTACAAGAATGACAACAGAGGAGATGCTGCCAATCGTAGATAAGATGGATCAGGTTGGTTATCATGCAGTAGAATGCTGGGGAGGCGCAACATTTGATGCCTGCCTGCGTTTCTTAAAGGAAGACCCATGGGAGAGACTTCGTAAATTAAGAGACGGCTTCAAAAATACAAAGTTACAGATGTTATTCCGCGGACAGAACATTTTAGGATATAAGCCATATCCGGATGATGTTGTAGAATATTTCGTACAGAAGTCTATCGCAAACGGAATTGATGTTATCCGTATCTTTGACTGTTTAAATGACCTTAGAAACTTACAGACTGCTGTAAATGCAACAAAGAAAGAGGGAGGACACGCACAGATTGCCCTTTCTTATACAATTGGTGATGCCTATACATTAGATTATTGGAAAAAGACAGCGAAAAATATCGAAGAAATGGGTGCAGATTCCCTTTGTATCAAAGATATGGCAGGACTTTTAGTGCCGAATGAAGCAACTCACCTTGTAACTGCATTAAAGCAGGCAACAAACATTCCTATCGAACTTCATACACATTACACAAGTGGTGTCGGTGGAATGACTTACTTAAAAGCAGTAGAAGCAGGAGTCGATATCATTGATACAGCCATGTCTCCATTTGCAATGGGAACAAGCCAGCCGGCAACAGAAGTTATGGCTGAAACATTCCGCGGTACAGAATTTGATACAGGATTTGACCAGAAGCTTTTAGGCGAGATTGCAGACTATTTCCGCCCAATACGTGAGAAATATCTGGCAAATGGTTTAATGAGTCCAAAGGTACTTGGCGTAAATATCAAGACGTTAATGTATCAGGTACCGGGAGGAATGCTTTCTAACCTCGTATCTCAGTTAGAACAGCAGGGTGCATCTGATAAGTTCTACGATGTATTAGAGGAAGTGCCAAAGGTACGTAAAGACTTCGGTGAACCACCGTTAGTTACACCATCCAGTCAGATTGTCGGAACACAGGCTGTATTAAATGTACTTACCGGAGAGCGTTATAAAATGATTACAAACGAGTCAAAAGCCCTTCTTCGTGGAGAATACGGCCAGACCGTAAAACCAATGAATAAAGAAGTACAGAAAAAGGCAATCGGCGATGAAAAGCCAATTACCTGCCGTCCAGCCGACCTTCTTGAACCGGAATTATCTAAGATCGAGGCAGAGATGAGCCAGTGGAAAAAACAGGACGAAGATATACTTACTTATGCATTGTTCCCACAGGTAGCAACCGAATTCTTTAAATACAGAGCGGCACAGGAGAATAAGATTGATCCTGCAAAAGCCGATGTAAAGAATGGAGCATATCCGGTATAAAGGTTTCATTTATTAAAGAGACAACCCCCGAAAGGGAAAGTAATAGCAGATGTGAAGATAATCGCGGCGTAGAAAGCTACATCTCGTAAGGAGATGTAACTTTTATTTGCTCCGACATCACATCTGCTATTGCTTTTCCTTCCGGGGGTCTGTTTTTGGATAAATTGATGGTGGAGATGCGAGGCTGATCGCTTGTTTCAGAGATGATGTGTTGTATAGAAAATGAAAAGGGATTGTTCAGTGAGATTGGATTTTACTTAAAAGGGCTTCCTGGAGAACCTGGGAGAAGTTAATGTTCTGTTTTATGGCAGCGTCATTGAGCCAGGAAGGAATTGTGAGATTCTTACGGACAGACTTTGTAAAGTGAGATTTGGCGTATTCGGCGACATCTACAGTAACGATATTTACAAAGGCTTCGTCAGAAGTTACGTCAAGTTCCTGCATGACTTTGTCAATATTGATATCGTTAAGTGAGGATGCAGGAGAAATATGTTCACCATCAAGGTTAGCAGAATATAAAAAACCTGCCAGACAGTCAACTGCCATAGAAAAAGCATCATCAAGCGTATCCCCACATGTAGCGATGTCAAGATCGGGAAAAATAATAGAATATCCGGAGTCTTCTTTGATGAAACAAGCTGGATAAGCAGACAACATAATAAATACCTCCTTAAATTTGGAAAACGAATGAAACTATTTTAATCCGGCCTGCTTTAAAATAGAATTTTCGGTCCCTTTCGGTATGTCTTTACAATGAAAAGGAATTGTAACTTTGCCGGATTTTGATGGGTGGATATAGTGGCGGTGGGAACCGACCTGCGCTTGAAATATCCAGCCATCAGCAAGGATAATTTTTTCCATTTCTCGTGGCTTTTTTGGCATAAATCCGTACCTCCCTGCAATATTATAATAATATGTTATGCGTACTAAGTCAATGTGTATGAAAATAAATCTAATTTAGTTCTGGCAGTATGAAATATACTATATATGGAAAAATATAGCAAGAAATAAATGCAAAAAATCTTAAAGATGTGTTTGATAATAAATAGCATTATCCAAAGAGATTAATCCTCTACAAATTCCATTGAAAAAAGGTTCACCTTTTTCCTATTTTTTGTAGTCCATAGCAATGACCCATGATAAAATAAAGACACTATACGAGAGGAGAAAGAAAAATATGAAGAAAAGGAAAAAATGGTATCGGATATTATCATTTGTACTTACCGTAGCGATGCTCGCAGGCTTTTGTCCACAGGGAGTAAGTTTTAAGGGAATGCAGTTGACGACACCGAAAGCAGAGGCGGCAGATGCTATAAGTAATCCTAAAATTGAAAAAGTCACTTCGATGAATAATACATGGAAGACTACATGGGATTGTGTCTGGTTTGGAAGTTACCCACAGAGTGAGATAACATCTGAGGATGGAGATATCTATCATGAGCTGAAGAATGTAACAGGTTGGGATGAGAATAATGATATTGTTATCGGTAAAGCCAAATATCGGCGATTGAAGGCTACTGAAGCGACGAATTATGCTACTAGAACTGGTGAAACACACCCTAGCTATTATAACTGGAAAACAGATTATAATACATATCACTATTTTAAATATGAGCCAATTAAGTGGCGTGTATTAAATCGGGATAATAATAATAATGTTTTTCTTGTGGCAGATATTTCTTTGGACGACCAACCGTATAATGTAGATTATACAAATGTGACCTGGGAGAATAGCAGTATACGAAGCTGGTTAAATGGTTACGGAAATTCTGAAAATCAGCCTAAAAGGGATTACAGTCAAAAAAACTTTATTAATTCTGCATTTTCTTCTGAACAAATATCTGCAATTGAAAGCACACGTGTGATAAATAATAATAACATTAATTATAAAACGAACGGAGGAAATGATACTTTAGATAAAGTGTTTTTACTTTCAGAAGCAGATGTCTATAATACAGATGAGGCACAAAAATATGGATTTGACAAAGAAGTTGAAAATGCTCCGAAAAAAAGAAGTTACTGTAGTACATATGCTTATGCGATGGGGACAACCAGATATAACAATTCATATTATTTACGATATAAGGAAGATGTAAACTGGTGGCTTCGTTCACCAGGAAAATATGCCTATAAAGCGGCTTATGTAAATGATGAGGGAAGGGTATATGGATATGGAAACGATGTTAATGATAAATGTAGTGGTGTGCGCCCTGCTTTATATTTGAATCTTTCATCTGATATGTATTCCTATGCAGGAACCGTATGCTCTGATGGCACAGTAAATGAGCAAAAAAAAGAAGAAACAGACAATATAGCAAGCCCTCTACAAAAATCCGGTGAATTCAAGTTTGAAACAAGTTTGGATAACATTGTTAATACATCAGGAGAGGATAACAAAACAGCAAAATATACCTATGATTACGATGAAAACTGGTTCTTTACTCCAAGTACAACATATCAGCACGAGCTTACCAAAATGTCGATTCGTGCGGCAATGGCTGGATATGGGGTGATGGATGCTCCACATTCTGTAGATACAAATATAAAGTATTTGATGGCCGGGAATGATAAGAATTCGTTAGAATTTACAAATTATGAAAGTTCTTATCCAGATCCTAAGACCAATACAATTGGTTATGCAATTGGCAGTAAAAATATTAAAAACAGTGCAGGTGAAACATGTTCCCTTCTTATGGTTACTGTTCGTGGAGGTGGCTATATGGATGAATGGGGAGGAAACTTTGATCTTGGAACAAAAGATGAACATCAAGGTTTTAATGAGGCAGCTTTGCAGGTTAGAGATGGCATTAAAAAGTATGTAGAAAAATATAAAGACAAGCTGCCATATGAATTAAAAGTATGGATTTCTGGCTATAGCAGAGGAGCGGCTACAACAAACCTCGTAGCTAAAATGTTAGATGATGGAGCGATAGAAGGTCTTACAAGAGATAATATCTATGCCTTTTGTTTTGAATGTCCGCAGAACACGACAAAAACACAAAGTTATGTAGAGAGTGATAAATATAAAAATATTGTAAGTATAGTCAATTCGGTTGATTTAGTACCAAAAGTAGCAATGAGTGGGTTTGGATTTAAAAGATATGGAACAGTATATCAATTACCAAATATTCGCGCGCTAGCTGATTACGGGATTGCACGGGCCAAAATGGTCAAATGTTATACAGATTTGATTGCATATAATAAATTAGCCCTGGGAGCGAGAATGTATGATTGGACGGAGAAAGAAATGAAAAACTTATATCTTCCAATGCAGGCGGTGGTATATTTAACGAAAGAAGGGCTTGCACAGGCTTCTATGATGGATAAGCTGATGGATGATTTATGCGATGTTGCAGTGAATAGAGAAAATTATTATATGAGGCTACAGGCAAATATGATTAGTGGAATGGCAGGAGTATTAGGAAAGAACAGTGGATTGGATACCGGAGCCCTTGCAGTGACAATTGCAAGAGTGATACCAGGACTTGCTGCAAAACATCCTCTTGATAATGCATATTTGCTAACACATTTAATACCTGTTAAGCGAGCACATTATGCGGAATTATGTCTGTCATGGCTGGATGCGCTTTCTGATGCTACTATTGTGCAAAGCTCAAAAACAAAGTATAAAAAAATTGCTGTAAACTGTCCAATTGATGTGACGGTATATGATGCAGATAATAATAGTGTGGCAGAGATTAAGAATGATAAAGTTACAGACAATGAAGAGGGATTAGAAGCATATATTGATGAAAATGGTCAGAAAATCGTATGTATCCCTGAAGATGCTGACTACAAAGTGGATTTAAAAGCAACAGACAACGGAACGATGACATATACTGTTATGGATCAGAATCTGGAAACCAATGAATGTAGTCAGGTAAAAAGTTATGTTGATATTCCGATAAAAAAAGGAGAAGTTTACAAAAGTACATTTGAAACAGATACAGAAAGTTCTACAGAAACGCTTGAGAATGTCAGCGGAGATGAAGTAAAGCCTTCGATAAAAAAAGGTGTTTCAGAAGATATTAAAAAACAGGTAAATGTTACTGCACAGTCAGGTGGAAGTGTTGCAGGTGGCGGAAGCTATACGATCAGTGAATATGCAAAGGTAACTGCAGAGCCAGAAACTAATTATACATTTGCAGGATGGTATGAAAATAATATTCTGATTTCAAAAGAAAAAGAATACCGCTTCTGCGTTCAGAATAACAGAAGCCTGTCAGCACATTTTTCAAAAAATGCAAATCAGGAAACCCAGAAACCGTCCAACAGCACAACAAAACCATCTGGTAACACAACAAAAGCTCCAGCTATAAAACCTTTTAAAGCAACCGGCAAGCCAAAACAGATTGCCGCAGGCAAAAAAGTGAACTTAAAGGCGGAAATTGGATTGCCAGACAGTATAACAAAACAGTTAATCTGGAAGTCAAGCAATACAAAGGTAGCAATCGTTAATGCAAATGGTGTTGTAACAGTGAAAAAGAAAACCGGAGGAAAGAAAGTTACAATAACAGCATCAAACGATAAGATAAAGGTTTCCGCATCCTGGAAAGTAACTTCCATGAAAGGAATCGTAAAGAAAGTAAAAATTACAGGAACTAAAACTGTTAAAGCAGGAAAAAGCCTGAAATTAAAAGCGAACGTAACCGCTACCAAGAAAGCGAATAAAAAGTTACAGTGGACATCCTCCAACACAAAATATGCCATTGTTAATGCTAAAGGCGTAGTCAAAACTAAAAAGACTGCCAAAAGAAAGACCATAAAAATTACCGCCATGGCAACCGATGGAAGCGGCAAAAAAGCAACTTTTAAAATCAAAGTAAAATAATTATAATACCAAGGTCTTCTTGAATTTTTAACTTCTTCTTCTCTGGCAGCCAGTAAAATGACTTTGGAGAGCCAATAGACAGAACCGTGGAAAATCCAACATCGAAAATGAGATATGGGAGCAGCAAAAATGCGGTTGAGCATTTTCTGCGTCCGCGACAACTTTCTCATTTTCGATGTTGGATTTTCCACGGTTCGTCTGTTTTAGTTAACCCCCTTCAGTGGGTGTCTGTTTATTTTCCCTTCAGCTGCGCTGACAAACCAGAATTTTTATTGTGGTTTTCTGTTGACTTTTGATTTTTTTTGTGATAAATTAAAAACAACAAAAAACCACATAGAAGCCACAGGATTCAAGATTCGAAAGGAGGAGGTATATGGAAAAGTATGTAATGGTTATCGATGAAGGAACCACAGGGACAAGGGCGTTACTTTATGATAAGGATTTTCACATTGCGGGGCAGAGTTATGAGGAGTTTACACAGTATACACCATCAGAAGACAGGGTAGAGCATGATGCGGAGGATATTTATAATAAGTCTGTAGAGATGTGCTGTAAGGCGATGGAACAGGTTGGGGCGACAGCAGAAGACATTTCCTGTATTGGTATTACAAACCAGAGAGCGACAACTGTTATCTGGGATAAGGAGACGGGAAAGCCGCTTTGCAAAGCGATTGTATGGCAGGATACGAGAACTGCCGACAGATGTGCAGAGATTAATGCCAGCGAGTGGGGGAAGAAGTGCAAGCAGACGACAGGCTGGACAGTAGCACCGGTATATTCTTCTCTGATGATCGAATGGCTGATGAAGAATAATGAGGAAGTAGCGAACAAGTTAAAAGATGGTTCTGCATTATTTGGAACAATCGATACATGGCTGGTATGGAAGCTTACGGGAGGGAAGAAGCATACCATCAGTTACTCCAATGCATCGGTTACAGGAAGTCTTAATTTAAAAGAAGGAAAGTGGTACACAGAATTCCTTGACTATCTCGGAATCCCAGTTGCGATTTATCCGAAGCTGGAGGAAGATTCGGGAGATTATGGAGAGACGATACCGGAACTTTTCGGAAGCCCAATACCAATCACTTCCTGTATTGCCGATCAGCATGCCGCCCTTTTTGCACAGGGATGCAGAGAGAATGGCATGGCGAAGCTGACGAATGGAACAGGTTCCTTCATTGATCTGAATATTGGAGAGAACAGTGTAGTGATGGACGGAGCAGATACCGTAGTTGCATGGAAGATTAACGGAAAGATCTGCTATGCGATCGAGGGATATGCCGCTGTTACCGGTTCCGCCGTCCAGTGGGTACGAGATGGTCTTAAGTTTATCAAGTCTTCTGGGGAGATTGAGGCATTAGCAGAGTCTGTACCAGATACCAACGGAGTTTATTTCGTTCCGGCACTGGCAGGACTGGGTGCACCGTACTGGGATCCATTTGCCAGAGGAATGATCATCGGACTCACAAGGGGTGTTACAAATGCTCATATTTCAAGAGCAGTGCTGCAGTCCATTGCATTTTCTATCAAAGATATCACCGATGCCATTTATGATTATACAAAGACAAAGGTAAAGGATATCCGTATTGACGGAGGGGCATCAAAGAATAACCTGTTAGCCCAGATGTTTGCAGACTACTTAGACTGCCGCATTGTCCGTCCGTCATCGGTGGAGGCAACAAGCCTTGGAGCTGCCGAACTTGCCGGCATGCATACCGGATTCTGGAAGGAAGAAGATCTCGAAAGAGCGATGGTATACGATGCCGAATTCAGCAGCCAGATGGAAGAAGAAGTAAGAGAGAAATCTTACTCCAACTACAAAGATGCAGTAAAACGCTGTTCAGGCTGGATGGCAGATAAATAATCAGGAAAGGGAGAGTCGTATGAATGCTGTAAAAGAAGCCTTTTTTCAGAAAATGAAAGAAAGTGAACTGGATGCATCAAAAGTAAGCCTAGAATGGAAAGATGACATACTGATCTTATCCGGGGAAGTGGAGAGATGGCAGCAGGTTGTCGATATAGGACATTTGACAGCGAAGATTCCAGGAGTAACCAAGTTAGTGAATCATCTCACGAGTAAGGACATGCCGAAAAAGGAAAAGAAAGATATTTCCCCGTTTTTGGCTATGGAAGAGAAAGAGGAAGCCGATGTTGTTATTATCGGAGCCGGCATTACGGGATGTGCTGTAGCAAGACAGCTATCGAAATATAAGTTGAATGTGCTGGTTCTTGAAAGAGAGGATGACATTTCCTGTGGAACAACCAAGTCAAACAACGGAATGATTCATTCAGGTTATGATTCAAAACACGGGTCTTTAAAGGCAGAAATGAATGTAAAAGGTAACGCTATGTATACACAGTGGGCGCAGGATTTACATTTTGCTTTTAAGAGAACAGGTTCCTTCGTACTTGCTTTTGATGAGAAGGAACATGAAGTATTAAAGTATTATCTGGAAAATGGAACGAAGAACGGTGTTCCCGGAATTGCACTGATTACTGGAGAAGAGGCAAGAAAGATAGAGCCGAATATCAGTGATGTCGCACAGTGGGCGTTGTGGACTCCTTCCGCAGGCTATGTAGAACCTTATGAAGTGGCATTAGCACTTATGGAGAATGCGATTGATAATGGTGTTCAGCTCCGCTTAGGCTGCGAAGTTTATGCAATAGAGCAGGAGAATAAGAAGGCTTCCGTATTAGTGACGAATCAGGGAAAGATACGATGTAAATACATTATTGATGCCGCAGGTCTTTATGCCGATGAAGTGGCAAAAATGTTAGACGATGAATTTTTCACGATTCATCCAAGAAGAGGAACGCTCGTTATATACGATAAAGAGAATAAAGGAAAGATACATACATTTTCCGGTCAGGCTCCCGGCCCTTACACAAAGGGTGGCGGACCGCAGGAAACACCGGAAGGAACGCTTCTTTTTGGTCCATCTGCAAAAGAAGTACCGGAAAAAGATGATTTTGGTGTGGATCAGGATGACCTTGACTTTGTAGTAGATAAAGGAATGTTTCTTGTAAAGAATGTGGAGCGTTCCAGCCTGATTACCTATTTCGGTGGAAACAGAGCAGCGACCTACCATGAGGACTTTATCATTCAGTGCTCGGATAAGTTAGACAATGTAATCTATGCTGCAGGAATCCAGTCACCGGGACTGGCAAGTTCGCCGGCAATTGCTGAAAGAGTCGAACATTTGCTTTTGGGAATCTGCCCTGATATAGAAAAGGACGAGAACTACAACCCTGTCAGAGAAGAAGTAAATCCATTCCGATTCTGTTCAATGGAAGAGCGGGAGCAGAGAATAAAGGAAAATCCGCTGTACGGAAGAATCATCTGTCGCTGTGAGTCTGTCACAGAAGGTGAAATCGTGGATGCGATTCACGGTAAAGTTCCAGCAGTTAATATTGATGCGATAAAGAGAAGAACGAGAGCGGGAATGGGAAGATGCCAGGGCGGTTTCTGTCAGGCAAAAGTACTGGAAATTCTTGCAAGAGAATTAGAAATTCCGGAAACAGAAGTTACGCTAAAGGGAGCAGATTCTAACATATTAAAAGAAGAGACAAGGCAGGTGAGAGATAATGCATAAGATTCCTGTAGATATTGCGGTTATCGGTGGAGGTCCGGCTGGTCTTGCAGCAGCAGTAAAGGCAAAAGAAGAAGGATTCGAAAAAGTTATTTTGATTGAGAGAGATAAAGAACTGGGAGGAATACTCAATCAGTGCATTCATGATGGATTTGGATTAATTCGCTTTGGTAAACAGTTATCTGGCTGTGAATATTCCCAGAGATACATCCACATGGCCAAAGAGGCCGGAGTAGAAATCCACACAGATACGATGGTTCTTGAAATAACGAAAGACAGAGAAGTTTATGCAGTGAGTGCCGAAGAAGGCGTATCCTGCTGGCAGGCAGGAGCCATTATATTAGCGATGGGATGTCGGGAGAGAACAAGACCACAGGTTGGAATTCTTGGAACAAGGCCATCAGGGGTATTAACTGCTGGAGCAGTTCAGAAGTATATCAATGTACAGGGATTTAAGCCAGGTAAGAAAGCCGTTATCTTAGGTTCAGGAGATATTGGTCTGATCATGGCACGAAGAATGACATTAGAACATATGGAAGTAGAAGGTGTTTACGAGGTAATGCCGAATCTGGGAGGACTTCGGAGAAATAAAGTGCAGTGTTTGGAGGATTACGGAATTCCACTTCACCTGTCAACAACTGTGGTAAAGGTTCATGGTAAGAAAAAGCTAGAGGGAGTTACCGTAGCAAAAGTGGATGAGAATCGAAAGCCAATTCCGGGGACCGAGCGTTACATAGAATGTGACCTGCTTGTACTTTCCGTCGGACTGATTCCAGAGAATGAATTAAGCCGGCATGCCGGAATTAAGTTACATCGAGTAACAAAAGGCCCAGTCGTTGACCAGAATATGATGACTTCCATACCAGGAATCTTCGCTGCAGGAAATGTATCTGCTGTATTTGATCTCGTAGATTATGTTTCAAAAACCGGAGAAGCCGCCGCAGCAGGCGCGGCCAGATGGTTAAGAGGGGAATTAAAAGCCACAGATGCAGACAAATGCATGATGGTAGAAGCAGGAGAAAATATCTCCTTTACCCTTCCACAGACCATTCGCCCGGAAGATGATAAGATTACATTTTTTATGAGAGTGCGAAAGCCACTGACTAAGCCGGTCATTCAGCTTACCTGTGATGGAAAGGTTATTGCAAAGAAGAAGCTACAGACGGCCAATCCACCGGAAATGGTAGCATTAACTGCAGAGTGGAAAGAAGAATATCAGGGACATATCGTGATGGAAGGAAAGGAGGCGTAGCTGTGGAAACGAAATACACATGTATCGTCTGTCCGCGAAGCTGCGATCTCGTAGTATTTGAGCAGGATGGAGAATGGAAAGTAAAAGGGAACAGTTGTCCAAGAGGAGCAGAATACGGCCTGAATGAACATACACATCCCAAAAGAATGATCACAACAACTGTGAAAATGGCACACGCGAAGGATAATCACCGATTACTCCCGGTAATCAGCAGTGATTTTGTTCCAAAGGAAAAGCTGAAAGATTGTCTTTCATACCTTTATGGACTTGAAATAGAAGCACCAGTCAAACTCCATGACAAAATAGTAGAAAATATTTTAGATACTGGAGTAGATATTTTAGCAGCAAGAGATATGGAAAGGATGGAATAACTTATGAATGAAAAATGGAAAGAATTTTTAAAAGCTGTGGAAAAGAAATGTCCGCAAACTCACATTTACACACAGCCGGAAGAATGCCTGATCTATTCCCACGGATGTTATCCAAGAGAATATAAATGGCTTTTAAAGGGCGATTATCCATATTTAACCCGAGCAGTAGTTTCTCCAGCAGATGAAGCAGAAATCTCGGAAATCGTAAAACTTGCCAATGAGTACGAAGTAAGTATTATTCCTTACGGTGGTGGAAGTGGTATCGTGGGCGGCACCATTCCTTATCAGGGCGAAATTATGATTGATGTAAAGAGATTGCAGGACTTCTCCATCAATATCGTAAATGGAACAGCAAGAGGAGGCGCAGGACTTACCGGAGCAGAGTTTGAAAACCTCTTAAATGAGCATGGATACACAGCGGGTCAGTACCCACAGTCTTTCCAGAGTGCATGCCTTGGCGGAATGACAGCGACAAGAGCTATCGGAACATTTTCCACAAAATACGGGAAAATGGATGATATGGTAACTGCATTAAATGTAGTACTTCCAAACGGAGACATTTTCCATTCCCACCTTGCACCAAAGCGTTCCACTGGTCCGGAATTGAATCAGGTATTTTTAGGAAGCGAAGGTGTTTACGGAATCATCACCAGCGTAGAAATGAAGATTTATCCGATAGCAGAAACAAGAATTTTCCAGGCATACACGTTTCCATCCACACACGATGGACTGAATGCCATTCGCAATTTCATTCATAAAGGGCTCCGTCCGGCAGTTGTACGTCTCTATGATGAAGTGGAGGCCGTACCAAAAATCTCATCTTACGGATTTGAAAAAGGGTTTGTTCTCTTAATCCTTGTATTCGAAGGCAACAAAGAAATGTCCGAATTAGAAGCAGGAATGACCAAGGAAATCTGTCTTGGAAATAACGGACGTTACAAAGGCGAATTAGCGGCAAGAGAATGGTTAGAAACAAGATTCTCCACCAAGAAAATGCTTGACTTTGACGCAATTAAGGGAGGAACAGCCGATGCCATCGAAGTAGCTGCTCCTTGGGACTGCATCGAAAATGTATGGAGAGAGATGAGAAAAGCGTTAGAGCCGATGTGTACCGTAGTAGACTGTCACTTCTCCCATGTATATCATAACGGCGCAAGCGTATATGTCATTTATCATGCAAAGACAGATGGAGACGATAAAGCAGGAGAAGAAAGATATCTTCAGTGTCTCGACACCGCAATCCAGACCAGCTTAAAATATGGCGGAAATGTATCTCACCATCATGGTGTCGGAACAGCAAAAGCAAAATATATGGAAGCAGAACACGGCAAAGCAGGCGTATATGTAATGAAAGCCTTAAAAGATGCCATTGACCCGAAAGGAATCGTAAATAAAGGAGTGCTTGGTTTATGAGAAAATTATCTTTAGAAAATCCGGAAATCATCGATATTCTGAATCATCAGGTAATCCATATGGATCAGGGTATAACTTATACCCCGGAATATCTTGCGACAAGAAAAATGTCTAACTACCCATCAAGAACAGCGCAGATTATTCGATCTGTCTATCTTGGAGAACTGGATGCCTCTGAATATGGAGCAGAAATGGTATTTTCTCCAATTCTCTCCGGTCAGGGCGAGAGATGGCAGAACTTCGGTGAGAAGCCAGAAGGCTATCTGTTAAGCGTAATGCTTGGAAGAGAATTATTCTATAATAAAGGCCAGAAAAAAGAAGAACTTGATGCCTTAAAAGCACAGATTGATAAAAATAACGGCTATTTAGAAAAAAGTGCCACAGATATCGAAGCATGGGAAGAAGCCCTTCCAATCAATGCTGATAGCAAAACGGGCTTACTTCTTGATGAGGCAACCTTTACTTATGCAAAGAGAAGCAGAGAAAAAATTGGTGAATTCCTCCAGGCAAAAGGAATCACAGTAAGCGAATTTGGCCCATATTTTACAGGATTTGATCTCCTTGCATCAGGATTTATCAACGAAGGAATTGAAACGGTAAAAGCACTTATTACCATGTGGGAAGAAAAAGGCATCCGCAAAATCATCACCCTCTGTGGCCAGAGCCATTACCTGTTCACAGGACTTCTCAAATACCTTGACCTCGATACAGAAATCGAATTCATTTCCATACTTGACCTTGCAGAAGGAATGAACGTAGAAAAAGCCTACATTTACGGCGGAAGTTACTTCACACGCTACGCCCAAAAAGCCACTGTATTAAACAATCTTCTTGTCAATACAGAAGAAACACCGCTTAGCAGCCATCCGGAATTCCTTCCAGAAGTAGAAGGAGATAAGAAAAAGAATATTGTCGGCATCTGGACTCCTCCATTATGTGCAGAATACCATACCGCTGGCACATCCGAAATGTTAAAAGAAACCATTTACACACAAAGTCTGGCTACAATTGAAGAAACTTCCTTCAAAAAGCTCGTAGTCTGTGATCCATTCGCATGGAAAGCACTCAAAGATTATAACTACCCAGAGGAGAAAATGGTGTACTTCGCAGACATTTTATATTAAGACGAATCTCAAAATGCTAGTTTGCCGTAGGCAGATAGACGCCCACTGAAAGGTTTGTACAAAACAGACGAACTTATAAAAAAGGAGAGTATAGAAAATGCTCAGTAGTCGCTGCAAGCAAAATGCCGATTG
>OGPH01000517.1_pt1 | contig 39962 bp, 28 predicted proteins | sample 1552891 | NCBI WGS metagenome assembly OGPH01 (sample SAMEA2580272, study PRJEB22360) | human gut metagenome | biome: human gut; feature: human-associated habitat; material: faeces | place: Denmark | collected 2008/2010 | reverse complement strand
ATTTTTTACGTTGCTATCAAAGTTGGCAAGGATAGCAGTCAGGCAAGTAATTACCGGATTATTTCACCGTCAGGCGGGAAAAGTTTTCCGAAAAGCTGCAGCTGGAAAAGTTTTTGAAAAAAATCAGGGAATAAGGCTTTGGTACTTGCAGTATGCGCCTTGCACTAACTTCGCAACAGGAAAAAGTAAGTGTCACGGCTTCGTCCAAAATGAGAAATGCAGGGAATGGCCTGATATTCTTGTGTGCTGGTCATGGTAAAGGATACTGCCCCATATTCAGACTCGACAGGTTTTACAGTTCCATGGTAAGAAATACTGACATGATAAGGGCGATAGTTCCAGTACTTCACCATAAACTTGGCATGGTATAGCAAGAGAAATACGGAACTCCGCATTCTGCATAAAAAGGTCTTAACACGGAAGCTATTCAAGAGGATGGAAGCCAGAGGTGAAGCACAACAAGGCTGATGCCACTCATGTAAGTGATGAAAAGGTACAAAATCAGCAAGGAGAAAAAGAAAGGCAATGCCTATCAGTCAAAGAGCGGACTTCTGTCCTACTCTGGCTTACTGCAAGTTTAAAGTTTAGATTTACCCATGTATATATACATGTATCTTAAACTCAATTGACTTGATTGATTCAGCCTACAATAGGAAAGTATAATCATTTTTCTTTATTGAAGGACTTTCAGGTGTACAATACTTTGGTTAAATAACATTTATGAGGATAAATATCTGATGATTTTCCGTACAAAAGCACCACAATTAGAAATATTTGTGGTATATTTGTACGGATTAAGATGGCAAGCAATGAAGAAATTAAATTCGTACATATCATCAGCTGACATGAAAGAGAAAGGACGTACCGCTTATTACAAGATGTTGGAAAGTGTGCGTCAAGGTGAACTTGTGCAGGTCCGGCGAGGACTGTATGCCAACATTGACCAACTTTCAGACAGCATGATTGACATAGATGCGATTATTCCTGGCGGCATTCTTTGCCTATGGTCTGCTTGGAGTATACATCACCTTTCTACTTCTATGCCACAAGCTTTTCATGTCGCCATAAAAAGGGATCGAAAGGTAGCAACACCCTCATATCCCCCAATAGAGCTTCATCATTATACGGCTTCTATTTTGGAAATCGGAGTAATCAAAATGAACGTAGAGAATTACAATATCAGAATCTATGATATAGAAAGGTGTGTATGCGATGCCATTAAGTTCCGAAATAAGGTAGGTATGGATGTATGCTCAGAAATCATTGATAACTATCTTAGCAAACCGGAACGGAATATCAGTAAACTATTGGATTATGCCCGGAAGCTCCGCGTGGGAACAATCCTCGAAAATTATCTGCAAATCAAATTATGAGTAAAGAACAAAATAAGAATTACGGAAAGTCAATCAGAGCAAAGCTCCTGAATGTTGCTAAAAAAGAAAATATATTCTATCAGACGATACTGACACGATATTTTCAGGAACGATTGTTATACAGAATGTCACAAACACGTTATCGTAGCAATTTCTACCTTAAAGGTGGAGCACTCATGTATGCCTATGAACGGTTTGCCGCACGTCCTACATTGGATATTGATTTTCTTGGTAACAATATAAGCAATGAAGGTACTTCAATAATAGCAGCATTCAAGGAAATATGTTCCGTACCCTTTGAAGAAGATGGAGTGGTATTTGACGTTGAGCACATCACCGCCCAAAATATCACTGAGTTCAAAGATTATCATGGAATACGCCTAAGTATACCGGTAATGATGGATTCAATCGCACAAGTACTGACCATGGATATTGGTTTTGGCGATGTGGTTACACCTTCACCTGTCAATCTGGATTTCCCAATATTGTTGGAGCATCTGCCTTGTGCAAATATCCTGGCATATTCTCTGGAAACCGTTATTGCTGAAAAGATGCATGCCATAATAGACCTTGCCGATCAGAGCAGTCGTATGAAAGATTATTATGACCTGCATAGAATACTAAAGGAGGAAGAATATGACACAGAGGTTCTACAGGAAGCGATAATACGTACATTCGAGAACCGGCACACACCTTACGATGCGAATACGATGTTCTTCCGAAATGATTTTGGTATTAATCAGCAAATGGAAGTAAGATGGAAAGCTTTCATGCGTAAAATCACGAAGACTAATGATATTGCCTTCTCAGAAGTTGTAGCATTCATACAGGAAACACTACGCCCATATTGGGAAAACATACCGCATGAATAATACAGACTATAACATATATGAATTTCCTGAATGCGAATCCATAGTCATTTCTGGAGATATTCACGGGGATTTTAATCTTCTCGTGAATAAAATGTGTGTGCAATACAGAATGGAAAATACTCTTATGATAGTAGCTGGAGACTGTGGATTTGGATTTCAAAACAAAGGCTATTATGAGAATATTGTCAAAAGGAATGCCAAGCGTATGAATGCGGCGAACAATTGGATTCTTTTCGTTAGAGGGAACCACGATAATCCTGCCTATTTCGATGGCAAGACATTCAGACATAAAAGATTCATAGCCATCCCGGACTATTCAATTGTAAAAGCATGTGGGCATACATTGCTCTGCATAGGTGGAGCTATATCCATTGACCGCTCATACAGGCTGAACGCTTGGGAACAAATCCAAAAGAAACGCCATCAGCCGAGTTTGGATATGGATAAAGAAATATACGAGCCAAACTATTATTGGTCCAACGAGAAACCTGTATTCAATACTGAATTGCTTGGAAAAATAATGTCAGAGCAGTCTATCGACACTGTTATAACCCATACATCACCGTCATTCTGTGAGTTACAAAACAAGAATGGTCTTTCCGAATGGGGCAGTAATGATGCACAACTATTGGCTGATGTACAGCAGGAGCGGCAAACTATGGATTCCATCTATCACTTACTCAAAGAAAGCCAAACTGTTACCCACTGGTGCTATGGGCATTTTCATCAGAGTTGGCATAGCAACATCGAAGAAATCCTATTCAAAATGCTCGATATTATGGAGTTCTACGAAATAAAAAACATTGCCATAATGAGGTAAATTCTTAAGAGCTATCCAACAGAATATATGATTTCAGCAAGGGAAAAAGATAAGTAAAGCCCTCCATCTGTCAGAATGCTGTTCTGGTTGATGAAGGGCTTACTATAAGTTTAAAGTTTAGATTTACCCATGTATATATACATGTATTTTAAACTCAACTTACTTGATTGATTCAACCTGACAACAAGATAAACCATTAAGTTTACAAGTTTAATGTAACTCATATATGTATATATGAATTGATAAACTTATTGGTAAACTTCACCCTTGATACAAGAAGATGAACCTCTTTTCTCTTTGTTGAGAAATTTGAATTGTATATTGATTTCAACCTTATGCTGAATGGACATGCCGTGCGTATTTCAGAAATTCTATACAACCAGCATATACGTGAATGTCTCTTTCTCCTTGCTGAAATTGTTGGTGGTGGAATCACACCTGATGAAGTCTTGGGAAATATATTCAATACATTCTTCGGGAGAAAGTGTGATGAAACTTTCATCAAAGAAGGAATAGCGTCATGACGAGGTTTTGATGCCCAACATCCATCATCGTGACGTTCACAAAATATCATGTCATTTTTATTGCAGTTGTACTAAATACATGATTTACAATGCGTTTCACACTACTAAGCAACTAAGTAGCCATTATTCCAACCGTAAACAAAAGTTAAATGCGTTAAAGTGACCATGTGAAAGAAAGTATACTATCTGAAAATATCGCTCTTGAACCGTTTAAAACATAACTATCTGATAATCAGATATAGTTAAAAACTGCATCGGTAAGTAAGAGAAGTGCATGCTATCATCGCTGCAATAAAATAGATCATTTCAAGAAGTCACTATGCCTATTATAGAAATATCATCCTTAACAGACTCCGGAGTAGAAATATTCAGTACCCTCACCGAAGCTCAATTACGCAATCGTATCGAGCCTGATAAGGGATTGTTTATTGCAGAAAGTCCCAAAGTTATCCATGTAGCTCTGAATGCTGGTTATGAGCCTTTAGCCCTCTTGTGTGAACAGAAACATATCACTGGTGATGCCGCTGGCATTATTGAACGTTGTGGTGATATACCAGTCTATACTGGTGAAAGAAAGTTACTTGCCACATTGACCGGATATACACTGACGCGCGGTGTCCTCTGTGCCATGCGTCGTCGGGCACTACCAAGTGTAGAAGAAGTATGCCGGAAAGCCCGGCGGATCGTAGTCATTGAGGGTGTGGTGGACACTACTAATATCGGAGCCATCTTCCGTTCCGCAGCCGCCTTGGGAATAGACGCTATATTATTAACGCGTAATTCCTGCGATCCGTTGAACCGACGTGCAGTCAGGGTTTCGATGGGTTCTGTCTTCCTGATACCATGGACTTGGTTGGACGGTTCTCCCAATGAGTTGCGCAAACTGGGTTTTCGTACAGTCGCTATGGCACTCACGGAGAAATCAATCTCCATCGATAATCCTATCTTAGCAACCGAACCCAAGTTAGCCATCGTAATGGGAACAGAGGGAGACGGTCTTCAAAACGAAACAATTAATGAAGCGGACTATGTAGTCCGCATTCCTATGGCAAACGGTGTCGACTCTCTCAATGTAGCCGCCGCATCCGCTATTGCTTTCTGGCAACTTCGCGTTCAAAATGACACAGATCTGCCACCATCACCGGATGATGTACATATATGATTTTACTTATATTCCTACTCACACCTACAATACGTATTTGCGCCACAGGAACAGCGAGGCAATAATTTTTCCATCAATTCACTTCGAAAGAACTCATACAGTTCTTTATGCATGATGTCATATAGTGCCCTAACCCGTTCTTCCTGCTCATCTTCTACATGAATTCCTCCCTGAAAGGGATCTGTAAAGTTGAAAGAAACGTATTTTCTCACTACACCCTGCATTTCCTTTTGCACTTCCTCCGCTTCCGGACAAAGGGTAATGACATAATCCCACGTCTGTTGAGCATACGTCGCAACATCACAGGGCTTTCTACGCGAAAAGTCATATCCATTTTGTTCCATCACTTGGCAAACAACGTCAGGGACAGAATTTCCAGCCAAAATACCGGCAGTACTAATCTTCATCCCTCTACCGAAGGAGTTCAAAATTTCCTGTGCCATACGACTGCGGCACATATCATTATTACTTACTATCAGTATATTCTTCATACACAAATTCTATTTTTACTTACTTCCTGATATAGCTACTTTAATAACCCCATCCAACTTGTTCTCGAAAATACGGTAAGCTTCCTCAATCTCATTCAACGAAAACCGGTGCGTAATAAGAGGAGTAGTATCAATTTTACCTTCCTCAATCAGCGCAAGGATTTCGGCACAGTCGCAGCCATCCACTCCCCCTGTTTTGAAAATCAAATTCTTGCCATACATATCAGGTAAAGGAAGAAGCTGTGGTTTATCATAGAGAGCTACAATCGTGACAATAGCATTAGGACGGGCGCAATCCCAAGCCAAATAAAAAGAATCGTCACTCCCTGCCACTTCCAAAACAACATCTGCACCACCATGGTCACTGTTCTTGAAAACAAAATCCTTGCAGTTTTCCGGTTCAGTCACCAACACATCAGGATAATGCTCGCGGACAAACCGAATTCTTTCTGGAGACTTTTCACAGATAATAATGCGTTTTGGCTTCTTCAGCATCACACACAACAAAGTACAAATCCCGGTAGGTCCGGCACCGATGATAAGAACAGTATCTTCCTCGGTAATTTCCGAGATGCGTGCTGCCCAAAAACCTGTTGCAAGCACATCACCGACAAACAAAGCTTGTTCATCACTCACTGTATCCGGAATACGATTCAAACCTTGATCCGCATAAGGAACTCTGACATATTCCGCCTGACCGCCATCAATTCGACAACCTAAAGCCCAACCGCCATTAGGATCAGTACAGTTATTCACATATCCATGCTTACAGAAAAAACACTCACCGCAGAAAGTTTCGACATTCACAATCACCCTGTCACCAGGCTTCACCGAAGTGACATCAGCCCCTACTTGTTCTACCACACCTACCATCTCATGCCCGACAGTTATTCCGGGCACAGCACGCGGCACACTGCCATGTTTAATATGAAGATCACTGGTGCAGATGCTACCAAGTGTTACACGTACGATTGCATCCCGTGAATCCTTTATTTCCGGTCTCGCCTTCTCCTGCAATTCAAACTTTCCGTGTTCAATATATGTGTATGCAAGCATAATATCCTCCTCGTTCATTAATATATACCTTGCAAAGATAATGATTTCATTGGCAAAACAAATCTCTTTTATCACGTTCAATACCCCCAAACCAAATCTCACTCTATATTTATAACAATACAAAACTGAATAAAGTCATTCACTGTTTTTTCTACTTTGGTTTTGATATTCTGGAAAATATTCTTACTTTTATATCCAAAATAATAAATAAGAACAGCAGCACGACTTATTATATTTACACGCAAGCCTATGATAGATACCTCCGAAAATCTGATTATTATAAAAGGTCAAATCAAAACTCCTGAAATAGAAAGCTGCCAGAATCATAATGGCAACTATAAGATAATATTCCGGAATATTCCCAGTGCGTATACTTACAAAGAAGAAAATGTCCTTTGGCTGACTGATCCGGACAAACCGGACCCCAATAATTATCAAATAATCAGTAAAGGGAGAACTTTATCAAACATTAAAGCCTTATCTATTTTTAAAGCCGGATCACGCTGCTATTGGCACATTCATTTTCAGAATGGCAAAGAGTATGATTACAGAGAAAAGGACTTAGAAATTATCGAATCATGCTTGGGAGAGAGTCGTTCGAAAAGCATATTCGAATATTTGAAGAAAGTTGCCGATGCGAATGAATTGAAAGCTGATGACGGAACGAAGCTATTAGCAAAACAATATGAAAAGATTCATTTCATCGCAAACAACAGAGCTATTGCTGTATATCTGAATCCTCAAAAATATAAAATGCAGACCCAGACTGCCTCAACCTTGATTTTTCCTTTCGGTTGTAATGCAAGCCAACAAAAAGCAGTCCAGGCAGCTTTTGAGAATCAAATCAGTGTTGTGCAAGGACCTCCGGGAACCGGAAAGACACAAACGATTCTGAACATCATTGCCAATATCCTTGTGCGTGGTAAGACTGTTCAGGTAGTATCTAATAATAACTCCGCCATCGTCAATGTACTTGAGAAGTTTTCCAAATACGATATGGGTTTCATTGTTGCATTGCTTGGCAGCACAGCTAACAAAGAGAAATTCATCGAGACTCAAGAAGAGGCAAAACAATATCCGGAGAACTTTGAGTCATGGCATGATGCGGATGCCGACCAACCTCAATTTCTCAATCAGATACATCATCAGACAGAAGAACTCAAAAGCATATTTTCCAAACAGGAACGCCTTGCCATGGCAAGACAGGAAATACAAGCTTTAAAAATAGAGTGGCAACATTATCTGCAAGAGTTCGGAACAAAAGAAATTACTCTCAAACAACGAAAGAGTTCCAGCTCGGCAGACCTTCTGAATTTATGGAATGAATGTCAGCAATTTGCAGAAAAAGAACAATCATCAAGTCTTCGGGGAATAGCAGCTTTTATTCAACGGTTGAAATGGTTATTCTTTAAATTCAGGAGCAGAGCGATTTGTAAAATCCCCGATAAAGGTTTTTATAAACGGGAGATGAGTTTGATTATCGCCGACTTCCAAATCTTATTCTACCAAACAAAGTATGCAGAACTGGAAGTTGAAATAGACACATTAGAAAAGGAACTTGCCAACAAAGATGCAGCAGAAATGGCTAGACAAATGGCTGATACATCAATGAAATATCTAAAGAATCAGTTATTTCACACCTATGGCAATAATCATGACAAACCCATCTTTACGCTCCCTGATCTAAGAAATAATTGGCGAGAGGTACAAAAAGAATACCCTATTATCTTAAGTACAACCTTTTCATCATTAAGCAGTCTACAGCGAGATGCTGTATATGATTATATCATTATGGACGAAGCGTCGCAGGTTTCCGTTGAAACCGGAGCTTTAGCCTTGTCATGTGCTAAAAATGCAATCATTGTCGGCGACACCATGCAACTCCCCAATGTAGTCACAGAAGAAGATAAGGAAAAGCTAAACTTTATCGCTAATGCCTGCCTGATTAAGCCGGAATATGATTGTGCCAATATGAGTTTTTTGCAATCCATCTGCAAAGTTATTCCAAATGTACCGCAGACCTTGTTACGGGAACATTATCGATGCCATCCCCGAATCATCAACTTCTGTAATCAGAAATTTTATGGTGGAGATCTCGTCATCATGACACGTGATAAAGGAGAAGAGGATGTCATTTGTGCCATACGGACAGCCAAAGGTAATCACTCCCGCAGTCACATGAATCAACGGGAAATAGATGTTATCAAAGAGGAAGTACTACCGAATCTATCTTATGAAACAGATGAAATTGGCGTCATAGCTCCATATAACAAACAAGTAGATGCAGTAAAATCCGCACTTGAAGAGGATATTGATGTCGCAACAGTCCATAAATTTCAGGGAAGAGAAAAGGATGCTATCATTATGACCACTGTCGACGATGTCATCACTTCCTTTTCCGACGATCCAAACCTGCTCAATGTTGCTGTTTCGCGGGCTAAGTCACAATTCTACTTAGTAGTATCGGGAAACGAACAACCCAAAGACTGCAATATCAGCGATTTGATCGCTTATATCGAATATAACAATGGCACTGTTTCCACCAGTAAGATTCATTCCATATTCGATTACCTATATGAGCAATATACAGATGTACGAATTGCCTATTTGAAGAAGCACAAAAAAATATCCGAATACGATTCCGAGAATCTTACATTTGCCTTACTCGAAGATATCCTGAAAGAAAATATCAATATGCGTCATTTGAATATCATTTGCCATTTACCACTCTATATGTTGATTCAGGATTATTCTCTGTTGAATGAAGAGGAAAGCAAATATGCTGCAAATATAAACACTCATATTGACTTTCTGATTTATAATCGTGTGAGCAAACAACCGGTATTGGCTATTGAGACGGATGGTTATACATTCCATAGATCGGGGACGAGTCAGTCAGAACGTGATATTAAAAAGGATCGTATTTTAGAGTTGTACGGAATTCCGTTAGTGAGATTGTCTACTATTGGTAGTAATGAGAAGAAAGTTATTGGAGATAAGTTAAGTGAAGTATTAAACTTGCATTAGAATGTTCATTGCAAATCATATTTTTTTGTTAGAATAGGAGTTTCTGCATATTCTAACGACCAAAAGAATAAATTTTACTCCAACTATAACAATTACATCAATAATAATGCCTACATTTACTTCTCATTTAAAGTACGACAACACTATGGAAATTATTTTCTACTTTTGCATCAACCTCATTAAAAGTTTCTGAGAACTTAAAGTGAGTACATAAATAAACATTAATCACAATGACAAAAAACTATCTCATCGTAAATACATTAATTAAAATGCGGATAAGATACAATACATATAACAATAAGAATCATCTGTTTTACAAAAATAGACAGATAAATAAATCGTATTTCGACCAAATACTAAGAAATGAACAGGAAAGTATTAGGTTAACAATTCTACGCGACACACTTCTCCCGAAGCTGATGTCAGGAGAACTAAAAATTAACGCAACTGAAGTATTATAGATTACGATGAACAAGTCAATAAACATACTTGATAAAGAATATCTGCAATGGGTGAAAGACCTTTGCGGTCGCTATCGTCAAAGCCAAATAAAGGCAGCGGTGAAAGTAAATGTGGAACAGTTGAAATTCAACTGGCTTTTAGGTCGTGACATTGTTGAATTGCACGTAGAAGAACGCTGGGGCGAAAGTGTTATCACTCAATTAAGCAAAGATTTACGTGAAGCCATACCCAATGCGGCTGGTTTATCAAAGAGCAATATTTACTATTGTAGGAAGTTTTATTTGTTATACAAGGATGCTCTGAAAACTTTCCACCAACTTGGTGGAAAAAATGAAACGGAATTATTCCACCAAGTTGGTGGAATATTTGAAGTCCCATGGAGACACCATTGCTTGATAATGGATAAAGTGAAAGACGATATAGACAAAGCTCTGTTCTATGTTCACCAGACGGTGGAGAATGGCTGGAGTCGTAGCATGCTGCTCAATTTCATTAGCACCGACCTTTATGAGCGGCAGGGCAAGGCACTGACTAACTTTACAAAAACATTGCCTGATGCGATGAGCGACCTTGCACAGGAGTTGACCAAAGATCCCTACAATTTTGCTTTCACGGGTATAACTGGGCTTACAATGAACGATTGCTCAAAGATGCTCTACTGAATAACATTACCCGATTCCTGATTGAACTGGGTACAGGTTTCGCTTATGTGGGCAAAGAATATCGTTTAGAAATAGGCGAAACGGAAAACTTTATCGACTTGCTCTTTTATAATCTTTCGCTTTCCTGCTATGTAGTGGTAGAGGTAAAGATCGGTAAATTTGCTTTTGCCGACATCGGTCAATTAGGTGGATATGTGGTAGCTTGCAATCATTTGCTGCGTAAGGAAGGACGAGATAACCCCACCATCGGCTTACTGATTTGCAAAGAGAAAGACCGCATACAAGCTCAGTATGCTTTGGAGTCGAGCAGCCAACCTTTGGGTATTTCCGAATATGATCTGGAGAAGTTCTATCCCGAAAAAGTGGAAGGTACCATGCCTACCATTGAAGAGATAGAAGCTAAATTAAGAGATAACTAACATTGACTGGCAGAAAAAAGAATCTGCCAGAGCCGGAATGCGCAAAATGATAAAGCGGTTGCTGAAGAAATATAAATATCCGCCCGAGGAAGCTGCTAATGCTTTGGAAACAGTCATTCGTCAATGCGAACAATGGACGGATAATGATGATTCAGAACCTCTTTAACAGAAAGCCCCGAAGAAATATGAGTTTCCTGAAAGCAGTTCATACACCATAGCTGCTGAACCAAACAGCAAATACAATAATATTTGTATTACTAAATTTTCCCATTTACAAGGTATTTACAGAGTCAAGCTTTCTAAATCAATTATAAAAAATACGGTCCTGCTGACCCGTTGCATTACATATCTATGCCGAAGCCTAGGATACAGTGGGGGCATTAACCCTCCACACGGGAACAGAACCGTAATATCGCGAAACTACGAACACATTTTTAATATGTTCGTAGTCGTTTACGACTAAAGGCTCCTTGGCTTCCAGTCGGCAAAATAGACATGTAATGCCCTACAAAGATAAGACAAATTCCTTATAAAGCCAATAAAATCAATGTTTTATTATAAAATAATGCAGAATGGTATATAAAAATCTCAATAAAAAGATACGACCCTGATTCCCCGCCGCATTACAAATCTATTAGCCGCAGCCTAGGATATGAGTGGGGTAATTAACCTACCACACGAGGAACACAGAGCCGTACTATCATTAATTGCAAAGTATATATACCTGCAACTGACGACAACTAAGGATCTCCTAAGACATATAAACGACTTAAATATTGTAATGCAATACAAAGGTGAACATAAAATCCGAGAAAACCAAAACACCAAGCATTATTCTTATAGCAAATGCACATTATATACCGCCTAAAATAAAATGACCTGACATTTTGAAGAATTGAATCTAAACAAAAAAATCACCTTTGAAACACAATGTAACAAAGGTGATTTTTGCACCAATTTCATTTCAAGATATTATTCCCGAAAGCTATTCTTTATTTTTCTGCGACACTTCAATCCCCTCCGGCCATACAGCAGTTGTATAAGCCACAGCATCATTTCCATTACCGGTCAAGTCTCTTGCAATGTTATTTCCTTTACCTTCGTTGAACTTCCAGTAAGCTTTCAAACCAGTAGTTTGGGGATCAACATCATACATATTCCTGTAAATTTCTTCCTGTGAACGAATCACATTCCATATACGTACTTCGCAAATCTCACCATTTAATTGCCGACTCATATCGTCGGGTTCGCCATAAGAGTGTCCTATCTTAAACATAAAGTCTCCTTTCTTCTGTTTTCCAAGATTTATGGCTTCCCCATTTCCGTAATCGTCAATGCGGCTCTGCTCTTTACCATCTACATACATAATAGCAGCTTTTGTCTCCGTGTCATAAGTAACGGCAACATGATACCACTCACCAGGTTGCAACAGTTTACTGTCATTGGCATTTGGGAATTTCATTTCATTAGCCGCGAATTGCAATTGCTGTCTAGGAAAGCCAGAATCACCAAAACGTAACAAACAATATTGCTCAATACCCATAATGGATGAGATTTCAGTAAGAGGATCAAATCTATTCACTCGAACAACAGCTTCGAAAGTAAGTTGCTTCAATCCGTTTACTACATTAGCAGTAGGACTACCAGCAACAAATCCCGGTATCTCAAAATAATTGTTAGCAAGACTGACCGCAGTAGTTATTGCACTGGAACGACGCACTATGTAACAGATATTTTTAGATCCGTCCAGTATACTCATCCCTCCTGATGCTTCTCCAATAGTAACAGGTAATAGAAAGCTAGTGTCAATATCCAAATCTATCAAGTTGGAAAATTCAATAGTGACCATTTCTGAATCTACATTTCCTTTAGGAATGACAACGTGCTGGGTAGAAAACTTATAATACTTAGCATCCAACATTGCATAATTATTCCCTAAACGTGCATTATAATAACTTATCAATGAAGGATCTGTCCGAAAGCTGACATCTATATCCTGCTCGGCAGGATATGCCAGTACAGCAGAAATCTGTTGCTGTCCATCCTGTTTAAGATTATTAAATGTAAAATTAGCTATATCCTTCACTTTCGCCACATCAATATATACACTATTACCAAAAGGAGATTCCTTAGTATAATCTTTGTTGTCACAACCTGTTATTAATAACAGGAAAACCATGACCAAACAATTATTACTTATTTTCATTATATTCTTGTTTTGAATTATCAGACTCATTATATCTTAGTTTTAAGATTCATTTTATTTCTCACATTCCGGACGGACGTACCCATCCTTTTGAATACACATTATACATCTGGCGCAAAAGCCAGTCCAACGGTTTATAAGTATAAGAATACTCACCGGAAATAAATCCCCAATCATAAGGAGGATAGATGGATTGCCCCCAATAAGCACCATCATCCATCATAGCGTTAATGCCATCTCCTATCGCGATATCGTTCACCATTCCTTCATACATATTTTGCTCATTGGCTGTAAGATCAAACGCATATACAACAATATTATTTTTCTTACGCTTATTCATTTTCCAATCCACCATCCTATATTGCGATTTATCTCTCAAAGGATTTTCTCCTTTTTCATATAATGGAATAACCAGACTTCCATAACATTCCGGTGCCAACCCTATAATAGGTTTACGAGTATATTCACTATAAGGATGCTCTGCGTCCCATGGTTCTATAATCTGTATCACTTCTTTTCCACTATCATACGCATGCCACGCATAGTCTATATACTTACCTACCTCAATGCCGCCACATCGATTTACATCATAAAAATATTCAGTAGCTTCTCCTTTATCAACAACTGTCAGCAACTTTTCAGGAAGTGCATCCCGTAATGCTTTAATGAGTTTAGGATAAGAGGCTGTATTCATAGCAAACATACCTTCCTTGCTATAAGTACTCACCTTATCCCAAAGATTTATTCCATCCAAACGATAAAGTTCTACCACATTTTTCACCTGTTGAACAAAATCTGCAAGCTGCATATCGGTTAAATTACAAAAGCCAAATCCTTTATTACCATTTTCAATGCTAAGACATACTTTACGTCCGTGTTCCTGAAGCGGACGAATAAACTTATCCGCCTTTTCCAACACATCACGTATGTCACTACTCAAATTGAGCAGTGCACGTCCTGTTGCAGGCTCATAGTCCATTGTCACAATTCGCAGATTCACGATACTACCTATATTATGTAAAGTTTGAGTATAATCCATCTGATTAATTTTTTGAATTCCATAAACGTCAGCTATCAACGGTTGATAAGTTGAAGTATTCACATAGAAAACAACAAATGCATCAGGTAACATTGACGGCATATCTATTTGTTCATAATGGTTATTAGGATAACAAGTCGTTATTCTTTTTCGAATATTCACAATATAATAAAGCACCTGTTTCTTAGTATCCACTTTTACTCCTGCAGGTATTTCTTCCATAGTTAATGGCAAAAGATATGGAGTATCAGTATTCAGTCCGGCTGTGGATATAGTAAATTTGATTTTGGCAGATTTTTGTTCTCCAGCATCTATTGAAAGAACTCCACTATTTTCGAACCGCACATTCTCAACCGGCAATGTATTCAATTTGGAATCGTTTTCCTTATTATAATCTTCTACAAGCTTTTCGCTTACAACGGCTGTCGCAGTCAACCTGCTTCTGGCTGATTGTGACAGTGAATAGAATATTTCCTCTGTGACAGATTCGTCCCCTTCCGCCAACTCAATAAATGCTTTATTAGTCAATGTAGTTGTGTTACGCAGGGCACCTGCAATATTATCCATAGCCGTCTCGTCAGGCATTCTGTCCGCATTCATTAAGATAGTCTCTTCGGTACACCCTGTTACTCCTATTTTCAGTAACAATACTAATATAAAATGTATGATAAGATTCTTTTTCATATTGATTCTTTTTTATTTCGATGGGTTCATTAGTTGAATAGCCGTTCGTGTAATCCCGTAATTCCTTATCGGACTATAATAATCATTGCCTATAGCATAAATACCCAATCCAGCTAATGGACCAAGAGCAATCACACGGTCAGTCATTAAAGTTACAGCCTCTTGTTTTACACCAGTCTCATCAATTACTTGTCCGCCCATTTGAACAGATAACAATAATTTATCTTTAAACAATAAACTATTGGCAAGAATCCCCGTCACCTGCAATTTCAAATCGGTAACATTAGTCAACTCTGCAGTATTCAACACAATATAATTCAATTTGTCAAAGTCTGCTTCATCAACGAAAGCCGGGTTTCCTTCCAATACCAATAATTTATCCTGTCCCGTAGCAGTAGATAATTTAGAAACAATCAGTCGTGATTTCTCTTTATACGATGCCAATTCAGCATCAGTTCCATTATAGAGCGGAAGACCGGTAAAAGCAAATCCGTCCAGATTGAGTTCGGCCGACGTAGCAATTTCTTTATCCAACCAACTGTTTAATGCCGTCATATCCGTTAAGGAAGAGGCGTGAGCTACATAATCTATCAAATAAAGCACACGGATACTCTTTTCCTGCAATAGAGGGATATCCTCCCGATCATAATCAGAGATTTGATGAGAATTACCCAAGGTCACAATATCCAACGAATCCGGCAATGACCGAAGATAACTACCTTCATTTAGCGATTTTTCCGGAGAATTATCAAAGTGCGCATATGATAAGTAATGTTCACTTTGTTTGTAAGTACGTAATGCCTGCATATAACGCGCCCATAGTTCCGGATTCTGTTCTTTCGCACTATTAATATCAATATCTACAATTTCAGGTTCATTCCAGTCATCACAAGCAACAGGCAATAAAAAAGCCGTTAAAAACAGAAAACCATAAATGAATTGTTTATATATTATTGTTTTCATATAAATTCTTTTTCATTCTTTTATTCGTATTCAAACTCTCTCATCAATTGAGATAAGATTTCTTATCCCACCACAATCTCGTTCCCCCATTGTCAGGACCTCCCAACATACCTATCGCCAAATTGATATTCGAAAGATTTTCAGTATATTCTGTAGGCGGATACCACAAACGACGGATCATATGCTCAGAACTGATGCTACCACCACTTTTGTTTTCTATAACCGGCATAAGATGAGGATATCCTGTACGGCGGAGTTCGCTCCATGACTTAACACCCAAAGGAAAATTAGCAATCCATTTTTGAGTGATGATACGTTCAAGATTACGTTCAAAATTATCCGCACCATCTTCCCAAGCAATAGTAATAGTACTTCTCGGACCTTCCCAATCAGTATAGGCAAATGTCGGATCATTGTACGCTTCCGGAGTGTCAGTCGAATTCTCCGCATAGGTTTCAGAGCCCGACAGACCATATTGTTCAAAAGAAAGGGCTATCGCCATATTATATAAATCTTTAGCTTCCCCACCCATATTCCAACCTCGCAAGGCACCTTCGGCACGTAAGAAAGTGATTTCTGCGGCATTCATCCATAAAAAAGGACTGGTACTGCTGATAATCGGTATGCTGTATGCATTTACCATCTCATCCTTGGTAGTCACATCAATGCCAATACGAATACCCGCATATCCATCAACCTCTTGCGGTTGGAAGTTTTCATCATATACAGTCATTTTCACTGTAGTGAACATCTTTTCCCGACGCGGATCTTTATAACCATTCATATATGAGATAATATCAGCCCCCGCACGCTGGTCATTCCAGTCATTAAAAATCATGGCTACCCTATTTTCTTCCACTTTCAAGAAAGCGTTATCAATTATTTCCGTCATTACGCCTGCCGTTACAGCTTCTTCGGCTATTCGTTGTATTTCCGCCTGCATTTCCGGTACATAAGTCAAGCGCATGGCCATACGCAATTTGAGTGAATTAGTAAATTTGAGCCATTTGGAAAGATTGCCTTGATATACATCATCAAATTTACGAAAAGCTTCCGCACTCAAATTGAGATTATCCCTAAGGACATCACTCACTTCGTCCAATTCACTAAACATTTGCTTATATACCTCTTCCTGCGAATCATAAGGTACGGTAAGAGAAACCTTACCTGTTTTAGAAATGATTTTTGAATAAGGAATCGGACCGTACATATCCGTCACACGTTGCATGATGACTACACGAAACAGTTTTCCCAGTGCCAACGCCACAGGATCGTCTGTTTTATCCAACAAGTCCCGATAAAACGGATAAGTGCGGGTGACTAAATCTGAAAAAGGAGCTTCTTGCCAATCTATTGGCGGATTATAGGTTTCAAACTTAGCCGTCCATTCTACAATACAACCAATGTAACCGGCAAACGCACCTGCGCCAAGTGCTTCAACAAACTGATAGAGATGTTCTTCCGTAGGAATCACCAACCCTTGTAATCCTTTAAGACTGGCGCCTACGTTATAACTTTCACGACCCAACTCTTCTTTATCAACCTGATAATCCTTCCGGTTGATTTTATCGAAATTATTCGTACAAGCGTAACCGACAATAGACAATAGTGCTAGTGAAAACAATTTTATGATAGATGTTATATATTTCATAGTAACTACTTTTTATCTGTTAAAAGTTGATTTTCACATTCAAACCGACATTACGGGTACTCGGCAACATGAAAAAGTCGATCCCTTGATAATAGTTGCCTGTCGTTGCAACGGCTTCCGGATCAAAAGGAGCTTTATTATAAATCATACAGAGATTGCGTCCCACAACAGACAACTGAATATTGCATACATCATGCAACCATTTACGTGGAAGCGTGTAACCGATAGCCGCCTCCTGCAATCGAATATTGGTAGCACTATAAGTATAATACTGTGGCAAACCACTTTGTGAACCGATAGCCGTGAACCATGTCTGCGCATCCACCCTATTACGTCCATTCACTAATACCCCACCATTATCACGGGCAACCGCCGAACTTTCAGACACCCCATATTGATCCATAGCTGCTGCAGTAGCCGAATAAACAATACCGCCTATACGCGCAGTAACTAAAGCACTGATATTAAACCCTTTCCATGAAAACTGATTGTTCCATGCCAAATTACATTTAGGGAAAACACTTCCTAATTTAATATCAGGTCGATTATTCACTGTTACTAATGTACCCGCAGGAGAAATTTCTACCATTCCATTGTCATCCCGCTTCAAATCAGACTGTGTGTAAAGGTCACCCAGCGAACCTCCTGTTTTCAAGATGAATCTGGCTTTTCCGAGTCCGCCTACATCCAGCCGATCTTTATTTATAGGCTCACCAGTCTCCGGATGTATATAGTCCTTTACCAATTCTATAATTTTGTTCTTGTTATGACTTAATGTAAAATTACTTTGCCAACGAAAATCTTTCTTCCATGTATGTCCATAACCAAGCGAAAGCTCCACTCCTTGGTTACGTACATATCCTGTTTGAAGGTAAATGGTAGTATATCCGGATGATACGGAAATTTTCGGGTCGAACGTCTGATTAAATGTATTAGCCAAATACCATGACAAACTAAGATTAAAGTCCTTGAAAAGCCGCATATCCAAGCCTAATTCCCACGAATCGGTCCGTTCAGGTTTAAGGTCACCAATAGGATAATGTGTTTTCGGCTTCCACGTTTGAGTAGTTTCGTCATACTCAAAAGTAGGCGATGTCAAGTTACGAGGATAAGGCATACCTACCGAACTAAACGAACCACGTACCTTCAGATAATCCACGAAAGAAGGTAGTTTCACCATCTCAGAGATGACAGCCGAAAATCCAATTGACGGGTAAAAGAAACAAGTAGAAGATGAGTTTGCCAACTGTGACGCCCAGTCATTACGTCCGGTCAGCGTAAGATAAAGCATACTCTTCCACCCTACTTCAGCACTGGCAAATATAGACTGCGTCTGCTCTTCCCATTCATCCTGACGTGCTTTCTTCTGCGTATTGTCAAGATCAAACACATTAAAAACATTGGGAATACCATTGGCGCGTATCGGTCCACGATAACTCAATTCGTCATACTTATTATCTACGATGCTCGTCCCGATATTGACCACAATAGAATAATCACCCAAACGTTTATTTATATTTGCCAACGCATCAGCATACACTTGTGTTTCGTCAGGTTTAGATATAGCATAAAATCCCTGTGCACTACCTTCAGTAAGAGTAGTATTGGAACTTGCATATAATTTTTGTTCATATTTGGTACTGGAATTATCAACCCGAACACGCCCTGAAATATTCAGCCAGTCTGTAATATCATAACTTAAAGAGGCAGACAGCATATAACGCTTCTTGTCATTCGTCCGTAAATTGCGATAAGCGATCCAATAAGGATTCTGCATCCGCAAGTCTCCTTCCCCTTGAGGCCAAAACATGGTTTTAATCTTACGGGCCGGATCCCAACGTTCGAACACTTTTATCAAATTAAAGTCGTCGCCACGTGGAAACAAATAAACAGGAACTATCGGATTTGAGTAAGCACCTTGATTAGTCATATTGCGGTCATTCTGAATAATATAACTTGCACCTACATCAAGCTTCATCCTGTCATTCAGAAAGTTTGTAGTGTTACGGAAGGTAAAATTAAAACGGTTGTAACGGTTGTTCGGTACAATCCCTTCCGAATTAACCGCAGCAGCAGAAAAGAAAGTCTGATTCTTATCTGTTCCCGTTGATAATGTAACGGAATTGGTATAAGTTATCCCCGTATCAAAGAAATCACGTGGTTCATAGTTTCTACGAGAGGCGTCATTTAATAAAGTCCCCCAACTCAACGTAGTAGAATTACCAGTTTTTCCCGAACTGCCTGTACCATAGCGATTTTGAAAACGTGGAAGTACGAATGGCTTAGCGAATTCTGTATTACTGGATACAGAAACCTGCAATTTACCAACCTTGCCACGTTTCGTATTAATAACAATGGCTCCATTTGCCGCATTACTTCCATAAAGGGCAGCTGCGGCCGCTCCGGTCAACACAGAGATGCTTTCAATGTCATCCAGGTTGATGTCGGCAATGCTTTCAGTCACTCCCTGTGAGCCATTCTCCATACTACCGCCACCTCCGAAATTAAACATGGGAATACCATCGATAACATACAATGCATTACTACTTTGTTCAATCGACTTTGTACCACGCATCACCACCTTACTAGCTCCACCTACTCCTGAAGAACTACTGTTGATATTAACTCCTGCGACTTTACCATTCAGGCTATTAATAAAATTTGCATCCTTGACATTTGTCAACTGGTCAGATTTTACCTGTTGCACATTGTAACTCAGAGCCTTTTGTTCCCTCTTGATACCCAAGGCAGTCACAACGACTTCATTTAGCGACTCTACATTAGCAGACATTTGTATATTGTATACATTCTTATCTGCTATTTTTACATAAGACGAAATATAACCAATATAAGTAAAACTTAGTATACTACCTATAGAAGCTTTTATGACGTACTTACCATCCAAATCTGTGACAGTTCCATCATCAGTCCCTTCTACCCGTATATTTACTCCTATCAGCGGTTCATTATTCTCATCAACAACCCTACCTGTAATCTGTTTGATAACCACAGTTCCAGTCTTTGGCTGAGGAATAATATTAATATAATTTCTTTTAATTCCATAAGAAAATCCTGTTCCTTTAAGGATAATCGAGAGGGCTTTTTCCAAATCAATATTTTTCAAATTGAGATTGATAGCCGGTTTATCAATTAATTGCGAATCGTTATATCCTACCGAAAGCTTTGATTGCTTTTCCACTTCTTTCAGTGCTTCAATAACAGTTATATTTTCTTTTTGAATAGTAATTTTCATACCACTTTGGGCAAAAGCTGTAGCTTGTATTACAACCATAAATAAAAACAACACAAATCTTATCCTTTTTGCCTTCTTATCATTTTTCAATGTATAACTGTGTAACATGAATTTTAAGTATTAGTTTGCTAACTTTTTTATTCGCAACACATGTCTATCTGTTTTAATTTTCGATTTCATATCCAAGGCAGAAAGATTCCTGGCATAGATACTTTTTCACATATATCTTTATTATTAGGCAGTGCCTATCAACAAATGAAAGGCATCTGCAGTTTGTATATTCAGGTTAATTTATAAAAGACCGGAAGTGTCCTTCTCTGAAAGTCTATCACTTCCAGTCTTCAATTCATTCACATGGAGCGTCCTGATATCTTAATAATTCTTCGCATAGATAGTCGTCGTACGAGATACGGTCTTGCCTCCCCAAACTCTTGAAGCAAAGTTATTCATTAAGCTTGTTTGACCGGACTCGCGTAGATTGAACATCATAATGGCGCCATAGCCACTATAATTTGCAGCGCTACTTTGTATCACACCTGCACTTGGTCTACCATCCGTACAGTGTATTGACATCTTTGCCCATTTGCTATTCCCTAATCCGACCGGAGTACTCCAATCCGCCCCGAAATCAGGCCACATGTAACTAATGGCATTCATTGTAGTCGCATCAAAATTTGTATAACCACCAAAACTGAATACTGTAATCAGTTTATCAGGCAACAACTGACACACTCTTTTTACAAGATTTCCAAAAATCGTAGTACTTGGTGAAGGCAAATTAGAAGGTGCCTTCCAATAGTCTGCATATTCATCGTCAAAATCCACACCATCTAAATTGTATTGCTTAACACAAGCGGCAATCTGTTGTGCAAAACTTTCAATCATGGCCGGTGTCAAGTTACAGAAACCCACTCCGGTGTGATCACCCAACAGCCCTAAAGAGACTCTGATACCTTTCTGTTGTAAAGGAGCGATAAGCGTACCGGCATTGGTCAATATATGAGACTGATTATTATTATGATATAATTGAACAGTACTAGCCGTACCCCGAATATTAGAAGCGAACAGAATCACATTATCAATCACCTGCTCTTGCGGATCCGTACCTGTAAAATAGTACTCTCCTGCATTTAGAGGATTTACATCATTAGTTTCAATATAAGTAGTCAACTTCGGCATCTTGTCGCTGACGCTGCGAGTAGCTGGCGAAATACCTTGTTGTTGTGTTTCTGCCATGTAGTCATCATTACTACAACTTGTGATCAAAGTTCCTGTCACCATTGCTACAACGAGCAACAAGAAGTATTTCAAATTTTTCATATAGTATTACTTTTTATATGGTTACTATTTCGCTTAGGTAATGCGTTCTAAAAGTTTAATAATTCCTCCTTTCTCCGTTTTAGTTATTCGACATACCTTCCACCGCTTTAACTTTCTAATATCAAAATTATTTCTGCATAATATAGCATTTATCGTGTTCTATCTTAAAATATAAATCTCCTGCTACATCAACAATGACATCCATAACTTCAGACAAAGGTGGATTATCCTTAAACCTGAAACTATAACGATCATTCTTTAAGCTATGCTGATTATAAAAGAACTTACAATCGTACTTACGTTCCAATATCGTTATAATCTCCGTTATAGTTTTCCGATTAAATACCAACCCACCTTTTTGCCATGCTGTCACATCTTTCATATCAGGATAAGTCAGAGTATCTTGACGGCTCTTCCTATTATACCCCAATTGTTCATTTGGTTTAAGCAATATCTTTTTAGTCAAATCAGCGAATTCCACAAGAACACTTCCTGTTATCAGAGTTGTAAAAATATTCTCGTCTGAGGTATATGCAGAAACATTAAATTCGGTTCCTAAAGCTGTTACTTGAAAATCATTGGTTTTGACAATAAATGGTTTCTCTTTATTCGTTTTTACCTTAAAATTGGCTTCTCCAATTAGAAAAACACTACGATACTTTCCAGTAAAATGTTCGGGATATAATAGCATACTACTCGAATTCATGCTTACCCGACTTCCGTCAGGCAAAAAAAATGTCTTCATCTGAGTGCCCGATATGCATTGCTGAATTATTCCTGAGTCATCTTTTTCTGACTTACAAAGCAGATATCCTAAAGAAATAGATACTATTAATAATACAATTGCTACAGATTGCCACCATCGCATAAACAGGTTGTTATCAGACTTTTGTTGAGGTTTTACATGAGCAAGATTGTTATCCGATCTCCAACGCTCCAGTGATTCTTCCACATCGAAGATTTTTCCTTTTTTTCTTGCTTCTGAATAGAACTCCTGTAATGCTTCATCCTTTTCTTTTTCATATTCATCATTAACCAACCACCTGTAAAACATTTGATTTGTTTGTTCCGAATAATTATGTCGGGCAAAAAGGGATAATATTTTCTGAAAATAGTTCTTCATGTTATCGTTATATTAGATTTCGGAATTTCATATATAACGATTGAAACATTCCAGCTACTTAAAGAAAATACAGGAAAAATAAAATTAAAATGATTCTCTTTAAAACTTGAAGCGACAAATATATCTGATGCTCTATTGTACGAACAGAAAGATGTAAGGATAATGCAATCTCCTGATTGCTCATATTATTGAAACGGCTCATCTCAAAAATCTTTCTGCGACGTTCAGGAAAGTTTTCAAGAGCCATTCTTATTATTAGTTGTATTTCTTTATAATAAAGCGAATTTAACGGATCCGAAAGGCCTAACAAATCCTTAATTTTACTTTTCTTTATTTGTTCCTCCCGATAATCATTTTCCAGTCTTTTGTGTTTGATAAAATCAAATGCTACATTTTTTGCCATAGCGTATATATACCCTTCTTTTCCATCATTATTTTGCCACGTCTCAAAATTAGTCCATAATTTGGTAAATACATCTTGAGCCAAATCTTCCGCATCTGCTTCCGATTTAAGAAACATATTGATAAAAAACTTCACTGAAGAGAAATGAGTTCTAAATATCATTTCAAACTGTTCTACTAAACAATGGTCTTGATTCATATAAGATTACACTTTTGTTTGTGTTACCTTACAAAGATAGAATAACTTATCTAGAATTAAAAGTAATAATGATTTTATTTTTAATAAAATATTACCATACAATTAGATAGAGTATGATTTCTTTGTTATATCATGGTAAGCGAAGTATTATACCAATAATAGTTATAGACCATGTACTAGAAATCCATCCAATTGTTTCTTGATATTCTCGAAATCCTGATTCAGATCAAGTGTCCGGTAATATATGATATTCCCATCCCTAAATGTCGTCTGTCCATCAGGTGTTATATCTTCTTCTGTCTTGGCATACAGCAACATTCCATCCACATTCCCAGTATGATTAACATCATAATTCATTATATAAGAATGGATTTGATACAGGTTATTAGAATGAATAGTTCTCTTGTCAAATTGACATTGCATTGATTTACTATAATATTTGGTATCAATAATCAATGTTCTCTCTTTAAATGTCAACGTTATATCCGTCCGCATTATAGGAAGAATGTTGGAAGTAGACTGTTCTTTATCAATATTCCAGTCTATTTGAGTAGCTTTTGCTTTTAATTCCGGATAATGCTTTCGGTAATATTCCAAAACAAACTTCTCATAAAGTCTACACATATGTTCATCGGAAAAATCCCTCATTTTATACGTACCCCTTTCCGTAGTCATCAACATCCCGTCGAGAATGAAATAACAAACATATAGAAGCATCTGATAAGTCTTGCAATTTCTATCAAAGCGCATAATAGTCCAGTTTATTGTCAGAATATCAATAACTTCTACATTGCTAAAGAAAAGCATAAGACGCTTCAACGAAGCTTTCCTGTCCGATTTGACTTTCGGATGTTTCAGCAAGAATTGAACAGTCGTCTTTAATATCTGATTAAACTTGTTATTCTCTGATAATTCATCATACTCACAATCTATTTTCTGTTGTTTTCGCATCAAATTATTGATAGTACCATTTATATCAAGCTTACCCTTCAACGTAGATAATGAACCATGACAGGAAATATATTCTTTATGTAACCCCTGCTTAAGTTGATACGAAATACCACGAACTAGAATTTCAGCAAATAAATCATGAATCTCGTCAAATTCTTCACCTGCTATTTCTTCATAGTTGTTCTGCTTAAGCTCTTGAAAAGCATAAGTCAACATATAATAGATATTGCGAATGAATATACCTTTGTCTATTGTCATTTTATCAGGCTCAATAATTTGTCTGTTTCTTCTTTGAATTTCTTATCATTGTCAAACCAATATTCGCGTAACATAGGGGCAATATCATATTCAATCACATTTCCAAGCCACATATTATCAATAGATTCCTGATTACAAAAATAACTATGACCGATACAAAAGCCTTTTCCGAGTGAATCATCTTTAGCAATCTCAACATTCAGAGCTTTGATGGCATCAATTACCCTATTAAAGGCTTCACAAGCAAGATTCTCCTGATACTTTTTGAAACCATCCGAATCAAATCCCGGCACCATATCAAAGAAACTGAACCGACGACGTAAAGCATAGTCAATCATAGCTAGGCTACGGTCTGCCGTATTCATCATACCTATGATATAAAGATTCTCCGGAACAGAAAAATACTCATCATTATATGCAAGACGGATTTGATGTTTTTCGCCCCGATAATCGTTTTCAATAAGCATCAGTAACTCACCAAAAATCTTACTCATATTTCCTCTATTAATTTCATCAATAATAAAGAAATACTTCTTATCCGGATCACTTTGGGCTTTCCGGCAAAAATTATAGAATACCCCTCGTCTAAGCTCAAAACCACCATCTTCTTTTGGCTTATACCCCATCACAAAATCCTCGTAGGAATAATTCTGATGAAATTGAATGAACTCTATTTTAGTTCTATCTTCTTCTCCTATAATAGAGTAAGCTAAGCGTTTTGCCGAATACGTTTTACCAACACCCGGAGCGCCTTGTAATATGACATTTTTCTTTGCCAACAACAGGCTTCTCAATTTGTTATACTCTTCTGATTTTATAAATACATTATCCAAAAAATTTGTTTCGGAATATTGAGGATTATGCATAGGATTTCCGCCACGTATTAATTTCATCAATATGTTATACTCGTCTTTTGTCAGTTTGAAAAATGAGCCGTTCTTATTCTTTAGGAATTCCATACCACTTAATTCCGGTATATCCTTTATAACTGAATAATCAACAGGATTCAATAAACTTTCAGTCTTTTTGAAATATATTTTTTGTCCATCAGCAGATTTGGCTATTTCTGCAATAGCTACCACCTGTTTAACAGGAGTAGCTTCATAGCCAATAACAACATCTCCTTCTTTTGCATCAATAAAATTTTGAAATACCCTTCGTTGGTTTCCACTATCATTATAAAGAGTATAGTCTTGTATTTCGCCAACCGGAGTTTTCGAAAAGCTCCATATCTTAGGACTAGCCACAAGCCACCAATATTGTTTTTGAGATTTATTTTCAAATAGCTTCTCCAAAGATTTCACATAATCCGGCTGCTTGGTTATATCGGTCAAAGTTTTTTGGACATTCTTACCTACTGTCTCCCATTCTCCGACATTCGTCCATTGCATTTTACGAACATTCTTAAAATCAGGAAAAGAACCATCAAAAGCATAGTCACTTTCCACAGTACCCCGCCCTATTATTTGATTCTGACCTTTCTTGACTATAACAATATCGCCCACTTGCATCTCATGAGCAAACTCCCATAATGCCAAACTATCATTTTTAAACGAAGCCCCTGGCTTGCCATATATATCCTGCAATTTAGCTGCCATTTCTTTCTTAGAAGAGTATTCCAAAAGGTTACCCATATCATCCCAACCAATACACATTATGTTTTGAGATAAACACACATCCCACTTAGATGCATTTTCTCCCGGAGCATATAACCAAATCTTATGTCCCATATTTGAACTATCTAATTCATTTACAATATTTAGTAACTCATCATAAAATTCGAAAAGGTCTTTTTCGCCTTTCTGTTCTATCAGGAACCTTTGCAAATCAGAGATTTTAGTTTTATTTGTGACAGACATCCCCAAATAACGAGCCAACTTAACCAACATATCACGCTTATATACTGGTATTAGAGTCTCATCTGAATATAAGAACGCTATTTTCCATTTGTAAGCATCACCCAACTCATCTATTTTTTCTATTGCTTCCAATTCACCTTTGCCTGCATGTTCTGCTATTTTAAATATAGTACTTCTGACAATAGCAAATGCTTCATCAGCAGTCTGTTTATCATATTTGTTATACCAAGCATACTTATCATTGCTAACAATACGAGAATCATTCTTATTGGGTTTGTTTCTATATTCATAAATACCAAACTTATAAGAAGAGCCACCCCAAATAGAACCTAAATCATATGTTTTAGATTCAACCCAATAACAAAATGAATTCTGTCTTTCGAGATTTGTATATTGCGTAAGTGTCATTTCTACAAGATGCTCTTTCGGAAAAGCAGCTTGAAAATCTTGATATATCTGTCTTCTGTCAATCATACTCAAATAGTATTAGAACTTTTCTTCATTAATTCACCTTCCAATGCCTTATTTTATCATGTCCAATTCTTTCAACAATGTAATCAAAATCACCCTACAACAGAACAAACACCTTTATAAAAACAAAATCACCTGCCCATGAATTACTTTTTAAGTCACAAAGATACAGAATAGTTATTTTAATATAGTAAACACCTGTGTTTTTTATCGAAATATACCTACTATCTATATTACACAAAATAATATTGTCGCTATTAATAATAGTCATGCAATAAACCACTTTTGTTTATTACTTTAAAACCACATAAGTACCATTATGAGAACAAATATTTGCCGAAAGGTTGGACTATTTGTTCTTTGGATGATTTAGCTACTTTTGGGGGAGGAAAAACGCCCTCAATGGATAACAGAAAGTATTGGAATAATGCTAAGCATTTATGGATAACATCAAAAGACATGAAGTTTGCTCATATAGCAGATTCCTTGTTGAAGATTTCCGATGCAGCATTAGATCAAATGACAATTTACGGTAAAGGCACATTATTAATAGTGACAAGAAGTGGAATATTACGTCATACATTCCCCATTGCAATTTTAGATACAGAAGCGACCGTTAATCAAGATGTAAAGGCGATTTCATGTGTTTTATCACATATCCACACATACTTGTATTATGTGATAAAAGCTCAAGAGCAGGTGATTCTTAAAGATTATCATAAAGATGGTACTACCGTTGATAGTATAGATTTTGATAAATTTAAGAAGTTGATAGTACCATTACCTCCATTATCTGAACAATACCGTATCGTAGAAGAGATTGAACATTGGTTTGCTTTGATTGACCAAATAGAGCAAGGAAAAACCGATTTACAGACAACTATCAAGCAAATTAAGGGTAAAATCCTTGACCTCGCCATTCACGGCAAACTCGTGCCTCAAGACCCGAATGACGAATCTGCCATTGAACAGTTGAAGCGCATAAATCCCGACTTCACACCTTGTGATAACGGGCATTATACGCAGTTGCCTGATGGATGGACAGTTTGCAGGCTTGAACAAATTACAAATTATGAACAACCTACCGCTTATATTGTAAACTCAACAACTTATGATGATTCCTATTCAACACCAGTTTTAACAGCAGGTAAATCATTTATTATCGGTTACACCAACGAGACTGCTGGTATATATTCAAATCTTCCTTGTATAATCTTTGATGATTTTACAACTGATTCAAAAAAAGTTGATTTCCCCTTTAAGGTAAAATCATCAGCAATGAAGATTCTAAAAATACACAAGGATATTGAAATTAATTATGTGACAATGTTTATGAGCATTACCAGATTGGTAGGTGACACTCATAAACGATATTGGATTTCCGAATACTCAAAATTAGAAATACCCATACCACCAAAGGCTGAACAAAAACGAATAGTTTATGCAGTCCGTGAAATATTTACACAATTAGATTTGATAATGGAGAGTTTATAGGCTCTCCATTATCAAATCCAAAGACATAAAAGCCTTATTTATAGTCTCTACAATCCTTTGTTGCTCTTTGTAAGGTGGAATTGGTACTTCTATCGCTTTGAATAGTTTCTTGTTCAAGTGAGGAATAGCAGAACCCACCTTGTTTTCTCGTAATATCCTCCTATGTAAGTTGATAACTTGTAATACATACCTGCTATTCATATGCTCGTTGATAAACAACTGTTTAAAAGTGCTACCTTGATAACCTTCGATTGGAGTTCTGAATACTTCACCCGAGTTTTCTCCATCAACTAAAATCAAAAGAGATTTTGTAGCTACATATTTGCCGGAAGTCAAAGTTTTGGCATCACGCTCACCACGCAAATATTTGACATCAAGATTTACTCGTTCTATACCATTTTGCTTATCACCATCAATCAACGAACATAGTATTTGCATGGGTGCAATTGTCCATCCATCAGGCAACTGCGTATAATGCCCGATATATTCTATTATATTGTTGCCGTATTCATTATAAATCAATATAATATGGTAACAAAATTCAAAAGCTATCTCGCCAAAACTAATTTGGCAAAAAACACTGTTACATCGTATGTGTGGACAGTACAGTATTTCCTCAATCATTATGGAGAAGTAAACAAAAAGAACCTTTTAACATATAAAGGGTATCTGGTGGAGAACTTCAAGCCGCAAACGGTAAATCTACGATTGCAAGGTATCAACAAGTATTTGGAATTTACAAAACAGGAGAAACTGAAGGTAAAGTTTGTCAAAGTGCAACAGAAGAACTTTTTGGAAAACGTCATTAGCGATGCAGACTACAAATTTCTAAAAACACGCTTAAAAACCGATGGTTATAATGAGTGGTATTTTATCGTATGGTTTATGGCTGCCACAGGCGCACGTGTCAGTGAATTGCTTCACATCAAAGCTGAGCATGTACATGTTGGTCATCTTGATCTTTACAGTAAAGGTGGAAAAATACGTCGTTTATATATTCCGAAAAATTTGCGTACAGAAGCTACGAAATGGCTCAAAGAAAAAGGCCTTATTTCTGGCTATATATTCTTGAACCGATTTGGAGAACGTATTACAACACGTGGCATAGCCCAACAACTGAAACATTTTGCGGAAAAATACGGAATGAATAAGGAAGTGGTTTATCCTCATTCATTCCGTCATCGTTTTGCCAAGAACTTCCTTGACCGATTCAATGACCTTGCCCTACTTGCCGACCTTATGGGACATGAAAGTATTGAAACTACTCGTATCTATCTTCGTCGAACAGCCAGTGAACAGCAAAAAATTGTGGACAAAGTAGTAAATTGGTAAATTTTATCTATTCTTAGAAGTGTAATTAATTACACTTCTAAGTTTTTTTGAATATCATCAAGGGATGAAAAAAGTTTTTCCATCTTTTGAACGATGCGTTGTTGCTCGTTGATAGGGGGGAGTGGAAAATACATATCATTAAAGTCTGTAATATTAAATCCTGTTTGAGCCGTCCTTGAAATTTCTTTTAGTTTTCCTTGATATAGGTCAGATAAATAATAATAATATGCAAACTCCTTGTATATGAGATTTTCAAATTTAAAGATAACTTTTGCCATTGCCACATTATAAGCCCCTTGTTCAGCATAAAACACTTTTCCTAAAGAACCACCATAACGTGCTAATAATATATCTCCTTTTTTGGTTTGTTTTGAAGCAAGATTAATTGGGATATAAACAGGTACAGGAGACTCTCCATAATCTCTAATCTGATAAAGTCTAATGCAATTTGGTTTAGGTATAGTTTCAAAATAACTCTTCGCAGGTTGTGATCCTCCAGATATATCTAAGATAGAATTATGACTACACCATATCCATGTCTTAGGTATTTTATAAGGTAACTTCCCACTATGCCCGTTATCACAAGGTGTGAAGTCGGGATTTATGCGTTTCAATAGCTCGATGGCAGGTTCGTCATTTGGGGCTTGTGGCACGAGTTTTCCATGAATGGCAAGGCCGAGGATTTTGCTCTTGGTTTGTTTAATGATAGTTTGTAGATCTGCTTTTCCTTGTTCGATTTGGTCAATCAAAGCAAACCACCTTTTTATTTCTGCCACAATGCGATGCTGTTCTGAAAGGGGAGGCAATGGTAAGTCAAAAGGTCTAATACTCGCCATATTCACATGGGTTACAGTTGAACCGGTAGCCTTACTTGTCAGATGATTTTTCGAATAAGGAGCAAGCATGGTGTATGTAAGCCATACGGAATCAATAAGTGTATTCATTGGGCGAATCAAAACAGTTCTCTGCCCCAAACAAACCTGCTCATTCTCTCTGATAACAGCAACATTTCCAGCAGGTGCTTCTCTTGCGTATATTATATCATCAACTTGAGGAACTGCCCTTACATTTCTTTTGTCATAAACTTCCTTAGAAACTCGATGTACACCATCTAAAAGTAATTGTCCTTCACCGATATTAGGGGTACGCACCAAAGGGTATCCCTTTCCTTCATCTTTGGCTGTTGTATGAGGGCAATCTTCGATAAGAACAGTAATATTTTCCAATTTGCACCACACCCATCCCTCCGGCACCTCAAACGGTACATTCTCATAATGGTACGTATCAGAAGAAGCCGTTTTCTTACTTCTCTTAATCTTCCCCTCCTTTATCAAACGTTCTTTCTCTTCCCTAATACGTTCAAGTAAAACAGATGCGGGTTCATCATTAGGGTCTTGTGGAACAAGTTTTCCTCTAATAGCGAGGTCTAATATTTTCTGTCGTAGTTTCTTTGTGTCCATTAGTCCTCGATATTTGCCATTAATTTTTGAAGTTCAGCCACCGCTTTACTTATGTTATCACTTTTCTCTTTGATAATATCCATCAATTCTGATAATGAATAGTCTACTTCATCTCCGCCCTGTTTTATCCACGACAAATCAAGGTTGGTTTTGTCACGAGTTATTACTTCATCACAAGTATATTTACGCCAACGTCCATTGGGATTAGTCTCAGCATTATATATTTCTACACGAGCATTTATATCCTCCGCATGATAACACGAAACGAAATCATCAAGATGATGCCTTTGCATTGGATTAGTAGCCAATGTATGCTTTATATCTGTACGATAATCATAAAACCAAATATCCTTCGTACTACTACCTTTTGTAAAAAATAACACATTAGCTTTTACACCTTGAGCATAAAATATACCTGTCGGTAAACGCAAGATAGTATGCAAATTAAATTCTGAAAGTAGTTTCTTACGAATCACTTCTCCAGCGCCCCCTTCAAACAGTACGTTATCAGGTAAAACGACCGCTGCACGTCCGCCTGTTTTGAGCGAAAGCATTATATGCTGTAAGAAATTCAATTGATTATTTTTCGTTTCAACATAAAAATCACTTCGATTAATGTCGACAGAACCAGAAGGACGGGTTCCAAAAGGCGGATTAGCAAGAATAACATTCACTAATATATCAGGTTCTTTTTCTAAAGAGTCCTGACATATAATAGGGCTTCGGTCAGTACCAACACCATGAAGATACAAGTTCATCGAAGCTAATGTAACAACCAAAGGAGTATTATCCGAACCATGCAGAGCTTTATTCCGCAAAAAATCCCGTTTGCCTTTGTCTTGTGATTGTTTTTTCATGTAGTCATAAGCTGCCAAAAGAAAGCCACCAGTTCCACAAGCCGGGTCACAAACCGTTTCCCCAATCTGAGGACGCGTTACATCAACCATTGCCGATATAAGAGAACGAGGAGTAAAATACTGACCTGCTCCACTCTTTTTATCTTGTCCATTCTTCTCTAAAATACTTTCATAAATAGCCCCCTTAACATCACCATCCATTATAAGCCATTGCTCCTCATTAATCATTGTTATGACCTTCTTCAAATATACAGGCTTATCTATTTTATTTTGAGCTTTCGTATAGATAGTACCAATTAGATTATCCTGCTCACTCAGTATTTTCAATGTATTTTCATACTGACCTATCAAATCAAGACCATCTAATTCTATCAAGTTTTCCCAACGATATCCTTCAGGTATGGCTGATTCTTCGTCAAGCAATTTAACGTTTTCATCATCCATTTTCAGAAATAACAAATAAGTCAGTTGGGTTATATAATCGGTAAATCCAATACCTTGACCCGCTAACGTAGTGGCAAGTGTCCAGACCTTTTTAGTCAGACCTTGCTCATTCGAATTTGATTTTGCCATATTAATTTTATGCTACTTTTCTATTATAAATTAAAAACTGAGATAATGAAACAATAGCCTCATTCACCGCTGCTATAGTACCAAATTTACGTATCATCTGAAGCGCTATCGTTTTATCATCTTCTTTTATTTCTTTTATCGTACAAGAACCATTCGCTACAATATAGTTCACAATCTGACGGATAGTATTCTTTTGAGCATCAGTCATTGTACGTTGTATTTGCCCACACCACAATTCAAAACGTTGGGCAGCCATTGATGACAGGCTACGAAGTTCTGTCACCTGGTGATAAGCATATCGGACTAACTGAATAATATTAGTCAATGCTTCTTTTTCCTCTTTTGTTCCAAAATGTACTACACTGGAAGGATTAACAATAGAGTATGTATTCCATAATTGAGAAAGATTAAACTTGTAATTCTCCATTTTCATCCGATTTTCCAAATCCTTAAGCATTGCATAAGTGATAGGTTCACCATTATTGTTATAAATAATGCGTAAAGCCTCTATCTCATCCCTATGTTCATTTACATATTGTTCGAATGCCTGAGTCGTGTCGTGAGCTTCCTCTATCGAAAACCCTTTCTCAATCAATGTATCTTCACCGGGCATTAAAATTGTGACAAATCCGGCGCTCAGAATACACAGATATTCACGGGCATCAGGATGAATAGCGAGAGGACGTACCAAGCCTTTCCGTTCGTTATTCGGTTCGTTTATATGCACATATTCCGGCAATAGATTATTATCCAAAGCTTCATATATATGAGATGCCATATCCCGCATATCTGTACCAGCCAATCTTATAAACTCATTCCTCTGTTCTTCATTTGCCTTATTATGTATTCTTGACAGACGGCTAGCCAACAATCGCAGATGTTCATCCAGCAGTTCACCATGAGAGATACGTTCTAAAAGTTGCCTTAAAGACAACAATGTTTCAGCATTGCTTCCCACTCTAGAAGTTGTTACATAATGCTCATGTTCTGTTACTCCCACTGCATCGACTAAGAAAAATAAATCTTTACTATGAGCATTTGGAGTAACATTACGAAGTTGCTCATCACCAATAGTACGTACTCCCCTACCTTTCATCTGAGTATAAAGAGAGTCAGACTCGACATCACGCATAAACATCACCACTTCCAAAGGCTTCACATCTGTTCCAGTAGCAACCAAAGTCACAGTTACAGCAATACGGAAGTCCTTATCATTACGAAAATGACGTATCAATTCATTACTATCTCCAGCCGAATAAGTGATTTTCTGCACAAACGTATCATCTTCACGTCCAAAGACCTCCTTCGCTATTTTAACAATATTACTTGCATGAGCATCATTCAAAGCAAATATTAATGTCTTAGGTAAATAGTCAAAATTAGGTTCTCTTTGGGGATCATTAAACATTTCTGTATAAACCGAATCTCTATATGTCTCTAAAATCAACTTTATTTGAGCAGGATTAATAATACTCCTATTCAGTTCCTGTCTTGTGTAAGTAGTCGTTTCCTGTGTTTCGATATTTTCAGTTTTACCTGTATAGCGGGTTATTTTACGTACTTTATCCCCCTCGCGAATTGCACCGCCATCTTCGGTTACTTGTGTTTTAATACGGAACACCCTATAATCAACATTGACACCATCAACTATTGACTTTTCAAGAGTGTAGTTCACTATTAAGTTGTTATTAAAGAAGGCTAATGTTTCAACAGCAGGAGTAGCTGTTAACCCTATCATTTTTGCAGAACTAAAATATTCAAGTACACTTCGCCAACTACCATAAATAGAGCGATGGCACTCATCAATAATTATCAAATCAAAGTAATCCGGGGGCAAGTTAGGATGAACTGGCAAATTCATATTTCTAGTGCCGTCGACAACATAATCCGCTTCATTATCATCATCTATAAAATCGTCTCCAGACAATAAAGAAAATAAACGCTGTATAGTAGAGATAACAACATTGGCATCATTTGGGATTTTTGCAGTTTTCAATCTTTCTACCCCAAATATGGTATTAAACGGATCACCATTTTCAGTCAAACGGAATGTTCCAAATTCTCCTTCTGCCTGTTTTCCAAGATTATTACGGTCAACAAGAAACAGAACCCTCTTCATTGAAGTGAAAGCCAGCAAACGATAGGCAGCCAAACATGCGGTATAAGTCTTTCCCGCCCCCGTAGCCAAAACCATTAATGCACGATTGTGCCCACTACGAAAACTATTTTCTAATTTTGTTATCGCTTCATACTGGCAATCCCTTAATCCTTTCCTTTTTAAAGTTGGAAGTCCTGCAAAATCATCTTTAAGTCCTAATAGTTTTACTATTTCTTTAGGAGAATGAATTTTATTCAAAGAAATATATTCAGAATCAATCTCACGAGTATCTCTAAATAACAGTTCCCTTCCATTTGACAAATAAACTAAAGGTAAAGGATTCATCCAAGCCTGACACCAATGAGGTACGCCTCGAGTATATTTCTCAGCCTGGTCTGCCACAAATTCAGAATAAATTGACACAGATTCTTTCTTTGCTTCCAATACGCCAACAGCTTTACCATTTAAAAAAAGTAAATAGTCAGCTTCACGATTACCTTTCAGCAAGCCTTCCTCGACTGCTATAGCAGATACTTCAGGAGAATAATGATTTCTATCAACTACCTCCCAACCCGCATCATTAAGCATACGGTCAATTATTATTCGAGCCTTTTCTTCCGGTTTCATGTGTGTGTTTTTTGTAACTTCCGATAAGGCTATATTATCGGAAGTTACAAAAATAGGTAAAAATATAGAATATGAGAAAGAAATGGAGATTTTTTGATGCATCACAACACAATTTCTCTATAAAAGATTCTTTGCATGTCAGTAATATTTGTTCAAACACTTCTCATTCCCAAAATAAAGCCCTACTTTTGTGAAGAATATTTTCCCGTATATTAACGTATTAACAACAGTATCTCACAAATAAAATAAACCCTACAAGATGAAAGAAGAACCCGACAGCCTGTCTGTCCCCTACAATTTTGCCCGTTGCTTCAACGATCAATGTCCACAAGTCTCAAAATGCTTGCGCCACATAGCTGCACAAAATGAAACAGCCGATTACCTTTATATCTCCATCGTTAATCCGGCACGTTATCCTGCGGATGGAAACCAATGCGAATGTTTCAAGACTGCTGTCAAAGTTCATGTGGCATGGGGACTTAAACAGTTGCTTAACAGAATTCCCTATGAAGATGCGGTCAGTATCAGAATACAAATGGTCGGACACTATGGAAAAACGGGATATTATCGGTTCTATCGTGGAGAACGGGGGCTTATGCCTAAAGACCAAGCCTACATCAAACAGCTATTCCGTAATAAAGGGATAAAAGAAGAACCAACTTACCAACGTTACACAGAAGAATATATTTGGTAAGTTGCTGTCATCTGTCACAGATTAGGGGTTAATAGTTTAGTAATTAACCGATAAGCCTGTGACAGCAAGAGGTGACGGCAGGGTGATGGCATTTTTGCCGTCACCTGGTTATTAGTCTTACAACATGATAGAGTGTACCGCTACGCGTATGTTTGGAAGGTATTTCTTGCTTTTTCAGTATTCTTCCGAAGGAATTAACCCTCTTGACAGACATCGGAATTGAACTGCCTTTTTGAATATCCTCCATAATCTCGGCAGGAGATAGCCACTCCCCTTCCTCAGACTGTGCAGCACGGAAATAACGGAAGAAAAGTTGTTCTTCCGGCGGAACTAGTTCAAATTCACGGTTGTTTTCCACCATAATCTTTTCTTCCTCCTGGTCGAACCAGTAACGTTCGCCATGTTCCAGCTCATACATAGCTTGTGCGTAAAGCTGCTCATAGTCTATCGGACGGTTGGTGTCAATCACTCCGGTCACTTCGATACAAATAAAACGACGACTGCCGGAAGGGTCGGTCAACAAGTCTTTCTGGTTACTTGTAGCTATGAATGAGGCGTACCGACGCATTTCAAGCACGGCACTGCCATGAGGTTTCTTCACATTCAGTACAGGCTTTTGCAGAATATGTTTCAGAAAGCCTTGTTGTGTCGAACTCACCTGGTCAAATTCATCGATATTGATAAGCGCAAAACGATTGAGGTAAAGTTCGGCATCTTTCTTTCGGGAGAAATCAATGCTGTCAGTATAGTAGGAACGCTCGGAAGGGGGCATTATGCTCCGGCAAAAGGTGGATTTACGTGTCCCTTGCGGTCCGACAAGTAAGGGCGAAACACTGTTTGCATACTTTTTATTGCTTCCTTTCCAATGAGAAACCATATTGAGGAACCAACGGTGGAACAAATCCATCCAATACGGGTTCTTACAAGGGACGGTGGCTGCCAATGCACGGATACGGTCTTTGCCGTCCCACGCAGGAAGCCGGTAGAGAAAATCTTCCAACGGGTTGAATACAGACACACGGTTGGAGTAAATATAACGACTAATATCCCTGTCCCACAACGGGATGCCTTCCATTTGCGCATCCAGAGCAATGCTGTTCAGCGCACGTTTGTCGAGAGGATTGAAGCGGAAACGGAAAGAAAGCCTTTCACGATATTCTACCTCGCCAATTTGAGTGTTATGACGGAATTCATAGCGGCGTTTCATGAATTCTTCTGTCTGCAAGGCGAGTTGCTGCTCTTTAGTCAGGCTGATATTCTTACCAAAGCCTTTGCACTCTGTATATATATTACCAATCATTTGCCGGATAAGCTCTTCCTGTTTATACATATAAAAATGGAAAATGGTACGTTTCACAACTTCTTCTTGCGGAAGTCCCGAAGCAAAACAGTTTTTAGCCAGTTGGACAACTAAAGGATGCCATGTGTCCTCGCACAATTCGAGCCCCGCTTCCCTAAGATCGGCATAAGCTTTCCGAAAAGCGGCTTCGAAAAGCATCAGAAATGCATTTTCCGCATCATATCCCGGTACGGCACGGGTCAATGGAGATTTCTCCGCCTGAACCGCTTCACGGAAAGTGGTTTCTTCGGGCATTGATGATGGTTGAGAGAGATAAAACTGGACTGAATCCGGACGATATATGATGTCCGGATCGTGGGATAATCGCGAATATTGTTCCAAAGTCGGTTCTTTGGGAAGTATATCGAATGGAATCTGGGGCTGATAACATTTCACAGCCAATCGATAAGCATGGGCGTGGAATAATTCCGCTTCTTCCCGTGTATTGGGAAGCGAGTTGTCCGGTCGGGTAAAGGTAGTCCATATTTTCACCGTTTTGCCACTTGAACCCATAAAAACACAACGGGTTTGTGGTTGCTCACAGGCTTTTTGTTTCACTAAAGCGATTTCCGACTTATTGGATAAAGGACCGATGGTCAGTTCTACAATACCGTTGTAGTTTTTCATCTGTTTCTGACCGTTTACTTTTCGGAATTCGGCAGCAGGAATTATTTGGGAAAGTTTATTGGCAAACATACACCGTTCATCGGGAAGGGTATATCGCAAATGTTCTCTGAATGTAGAAACAGGACGGGATTTTATTTCTGTCTTTATCTTATTTACCAGTATATCAAGATCCATTACGCTAAGCGCTATCGTATCTTCGTTCTTACGAAATTGAGTAATTTTCATTAATTTGACAATAAATTGTTTTGTCAGCGCCTTTGTGATCGTTGAGACTGCTAAATTACTCATATTATTCGGGACCGACAAAAAAAAACAAGATTTTAATATAGAAAATTATTGATATATCAAGTGTCTATTTAGCCAAAAGAAATGGGATCGTTATCACCCAATTACGGTTCAAGTTAGTTTTCTCTGCTTGAAACTAAAGTTTCAGCTAGGAGAAACTCTAGTTTCATCGGTAAGAAACCAATGGTTTCAAGTAATTGGAACTAGAGTTTCAAGCCTATGAAACTAAAGTTTCAAACCGCAGAACCAACAGTTTCACGCCTTGAAACTGTTAGTTTAAAGGCAGGGCACAACTCATAAGTACGGAAATAATAAATTGAACGACTTATCTTTCTATGACTGATACTATCAATTTCCAAACAGTATCTTTGATTTTTTCTTTGTTTTTGGGGAGTGACAGCATTATTACTATCACACTGCTGTCACCATGTGCTGTCACAGCATTAAGTACTTATACTCTGCAAGTTAGATTATAATCTGTGACAGATGACAGATATATTTTGTTTTTCATTTCATAGAGAGCTGAACCCTAAGTTCAAGTTATAAATGCGACACCGACTTATTTCACAGGGAGCAATTATTCAGGCATTGTATCATATTCCGCAATCTTCTCCTTACACAAGCGTTCAGTAATATCTTTCAGAATATCTACGCGGGAAATAAGGTATTCTAGTTGTTCTTGTGAGATACTGAAATCTTTGTTATAGCGAGCTTCAATGTAAGAACGGCATAATAAATCAAAACATTCTTTCTCTGTATCCGTATTTTGAGGAAAGACTGTAGTTAATTCCATAGAAAAACGCTTTACCATTCCACCAAGTTCTTTGATTTTATGACTCTTCGGACGATAGTTCGTAAAAACCATCAGGATACAATTATAAAGCTTCTCACATGTCTGATGAAGCAGAAATGCTGAAATTTTATTTTGTTTCTTAGGCAAATAAAATTCATTCACCCCTTCCAAAAGCCCACAAGCGTATGGATATAATTCATCAAATTCTTTTTGTGCAATATCCCGAATCTCCTTAAAACTCAGCTTCCGTGGTTTAGCCAATTCGTGTTTGCCACTATTATAAAGCATAATGCCCTCCTTTACTATATCCGTAAAGAAATACTGGCTGACTTCCAAGTTACGGTTTACTGTATTAATATGCTCTACTATAAATTGTGGGAATGCATGACGGCGGTCTGCAAACAAGTCATGATATTTATTAGTAATACGATAGAGTTTTTCTTCCACGTGTTTAGTAGGTCCGGTCACGACGACAAGAATGTCATAATCGCTTTGATAGGAAGTATGAACACCAAATTCTATATTAGTGTCCCATA
>OGPH01000514.1_pt1 | contig 40097 bp, 32 predicted proteins | sample 1552891 | NCBI WGS metagenome assembly OGPH01 (sample SAMEA2580272, study PRJEB22360) | human gut metagenome | biome: human gut; feature: human-associated habitat; material: faeces | place: Denmark | collected 2008/2010 | reverse complement strand
CCGCACAAGCGGTGGAGCATGTGGTTTAATTCGAAGCAACGCGAAGAACCTTACCAGGTCTTGACATCCTTCTGACCACTCCGTAATGGGAGTCTTCCTTCGGGACAGAAGAGACAGGTGGTGCATGGTTGTCGTCAGCTCGTGTCGTGAGATGTTGGGTTAAGTCCCGCAACGAGCGCAACCCCTGTTGCCAGTTGCCAGCATTAGGTTGGGGACTCTGGCGAGACTGCCTCTGCAAGGAGGAGGAAGGCGGGGATGACGTCAAATCATCATGCCCCTTATGACCTGGGCTACACACGTGCTACAATGGACGGATCAGAGGGAGGCGAAGCCGCGAGGTGGAGCGAAACCCAGAAACCCGTTCACAGTTCGGACTGCAGTCTGCAACTCGACTGCACGAAGCTGGAATCGCTAGTAATCGCGAATCAGCATGTCGCGGTGAATACGTTCTCGGGCCTTGTACACACCGCCCGTCACACCATGAGAGTTGGTAACACCCGAAGCCGGTGGCCCAACCGCAAGGAGGGAGCTGTCTAAGGTGGGACTGATGATTGGGGTGAAGTCGTAACAAGGTATCCCTACGGGAACGTGGGGATGGATCACCTCCTTTCTAAGGAGAAGAGAAGATGTGGATACTGTTTGGTTTTGAGTGTGGTCTGAAGGGATTGCATTCAAGGCAGGAACATTGAAAACTGAACAGCAAACTTTCTACAAGAAAGCGAAGGAAGATGAAGAGATCAAAGAAGAAGAAGGTCGAAATCATCTAGTTGCAAACTAAGAAAGCACAGAAAGAACACTTTAGGTTAAGCGAAGAAGAGCGTATGGTGGATGCCTAGACACCAGGAGGCGAAGAAGGACGCAGCAAACGGCGAAACGCGACGGCGAGCAGTAAGCAGGCAACGACCCGTCGATATCCGAATGGGGGAACCCGCCATCCACGAGGGTGGCATCGCGCAAGCGAGGCAATACGCAGGGAACTGAAACATCTCAGTACCTGCAGGAGAAGAAAGTAAAAACGATTCCGTAAGTAGTGGCGAGCGAAAGCGGAGGAGCCCAAACCATCAGATGATGGGGTTATAGGGCTGCCGAGGAAGTCGATGCGACATGACAGGAGAAGCGCAGGGGAAGGCGCAGCGAAGAGGGTGAAACTCCCGTATCCGAAGTCGTGAAGCAGGGCGAGGCAGACCCTGAGTACGTCGGGGCACGAGGAATCCTGACGGAAGGATCGAGGACCATCTCGAAAGGCTAAATACTCCCTGGTGAGCGATAGTGAACCAGTACCGTGAGGGAAAGGTGAAAAGAACCCCGGGAGGGGAGTGAAATAGAACCTGAAACCATATGCTTACAAGAAGTCAGAGCCCGTTAAAGGGTGATGGCGTGCCTTTTGTAGAATGAGCCGGCGAGTTATGATATGGAGCGAGGTTAAGCAGGAGATGCGGAGCCGAAGCGAAAGCGAGTCTTAAGAGGGCGAAAGTTGCATGTCATAGACCCGAAACCGGGTGATCTAGCCATGATCAGGTTGAAGTCGGGGTAAGACCCGATGGAGGACCGAACCGACCCCCGTTGAAACGTTGGCGGATGAATTGTGGCTAGGGGTGAAATTCCAAACGAACCCGGAGATAGCTGGTTCTCCCCGAAATAGCTTTAGGGCTAGCGTCGCAGGAAGTGCCATGAAGGTAGAGCACTGAATATGTGATGGCCTCATCCCGAGGTACTGAGCATAATCAAACTCCGAATGTCATGGAGACGATGAGCGGCAGTCAGACCATGGGTGATAAGGTCCATGGTCAAGAGGGAAACAGCCCAGACCATCAGCTAAGGTCCCCAAATACATGCTAAGTGGAAAAGGATGTGGAGATGTACAGACAACCAGGAGGTTGGCTCAGAAGCAGCCATCCTTCAAAGAGTGCGTAACAGCTCACTGGTCGAATGACTCTGCGCCGAAAATTTACCGGGGCTAAGCATGATACCGAAGCTATGGATTTACGAAAGTAAGTGGTAGGGGAGCGTTCCAGACAGCGAGGAAGGATGATCGAAAGGACATCTGGAGCGTGTGGAAGAGAGAATGCCGGTGTGAGTAGCGGCACGTGGGTGAGAATCCCACGCACCGAAGACCCAAGGTTTCCAGAGGAAGGTTCGTCCGCTCTGGGTAAGTCGGGACCTAAGGCGAGGCCGAGAGGCGTAGCCGATGGACAACGGGTAGACATTCCCGTACCTGGCTGTGGGTGAAGGAGTGACGGAGACGGCTAAGCCAACCAGCGGCTGGAAGAGCTGGAGCAAGCGAGGTAGGGGTCATCCAGGCAAATCCGGATGGCATAACCCGAAGGCGTGACGCGGATGGAACATTGCGATAAGTACAGAAGAGGCCAAAGCCGGCTTCCAAGAAAAGCTTCTAGCAAAACTGCAGACAGCCCGTACCGAAAATGGACACACATGGGTGAGGAGAGAATCCTAAGGTGAGCGAGAGAACTATAGCTAAGGAACTCTGCAAAATGACTCCGTAACTTAGGGAGAAGGAGTGCTCAGTGGAAGCTGAGCCGCAGTGAAACGGCCCAAGCGACTGTTTACCAAAAACACAGCTCTCTGCGAAGACGCAAGTCGAAGTATAGGGGGTGACGCCTGCCCGGTGCTGGAAGGTTAAGGGGAGTGGTCAGCGAAAGCGAAGCCATGAACCGAAGCCCCAGTAAACGGCGGCCGTAACTATAACGGTCCTAAGGTAGCGAAATTCCTTGTCAGGTAAGTTCTGACCCGCACGAAAGGCGTAACGATTTGGGCGCTGTCTCGGCTGTAGACTCGGTGAAGTCTTAGTACCTGTGAAGATGCAGGTTACCCGCGACTAGACGGGAAGACCCCATGGAGCTTTACTGTAGCTTGATATTGGACTCTGATGCATGATGTACAGGATAGGTAGGAGGCAAGGATACGGATACGCCAGTATTCGAGGAGCCGACGTTGGGATACTACCCTTGATGCATTGGAGTTCTAACCGGACGACATGGAGCTGTCGACGGGACAGTGTCAGGTGGGCAGTTTGACTGGGGCGGTCGCCTCCCAAAGAGTAACGGAGGCGCCCAAAGATACCCTCAGCATGGATGGAAACCATGCGCAGAGTGCAAAGGCAAAAGGGTGTTTGACTGCGAGACAGACAAGTCGAGCAGGGACGAAAGTCGGGCTTAGTGATCCGGCGGCACCGAATGGAAGGGCCGTCGCTCAACGGATAAAAGCTACCCTGGGGATAACAGGCTGATCTCCCCCAAGAGTTCACATCGACGGGGAGGTTTGGCACCTCGATGTCGGCTCATCGCATCCTGGAGCTGAAGTCGGTTCCAAGGGTTGGGCTGTTCGCCCATTAAAGCGGTACGCGAGCTGGGTTCAGAACGTCGTGAGACAGTTCGGTCCCTATCTGTCGTGGGCGCAGGAAGTTTGAGGAGAGCTGCCCTCAGTACGAGAGGACCGGGGTGGACGGACCGATGGTGCACCAGTTGTCACGCCAGTGGCACAGCTGGGTAGCCAAGTCCGGAAGGGATAAACGCTGAAGGCATCTAAGCGTGAAGCCCCCTCCAAGATGAGACTTCCCATTCTTCGGAAGTAAGGTTCCTCCAAGACGAGGAGGTAGATAGGTCATGGGTGCAAGCATGGTGACATGCTGAGCTGAATGATACTAATAGACCGAGGGCTTAGCCGAAGTGGAAGAGAGAGGCTGTTCAGTTTTGAGCGTTCGTGCTCGAAGGGATCTGGTGGTGAAGGCGTGATGGAAACACCTGTACCCATGCCGAACACAGAAGTTAAGCATCACAGCGGCGAAGATAGTAGGCAACTGCGAAAATAGCACGCTGCCAGTCCATGTGAGGGAATAGTCATTCTATTCCCTCCTTTTTTTTATTCTCATTCCTTTTTTGACAGATAATTCATCATAACAAGTGCAATAAAAAAACTCCAAGATTGGAGTATTTATCTTTTATTTATTTTTTAATAAACTTGCAGCAGCTTCATCAACAACTAAAATACAATCAGGATGATCTTGTAAAGCACTTGCAGGTACATCTGTTGTTTTTGGTCCTTCAACTGTAGCTTGAATAGCTTTTGCTTTTCCTTCACCAGAAGCAATAAGAAGCACTTTTTTAGCTTTCATAATATTTGCAATCCCCATACTTACTGCTTGAGTAGGTACATCTTCAATTTTACCATTAAAGAATAAACGTGCATTGTCTTCAATTGTAGATTGTTTTAAATCAACCTTGTGAGTAACTGAATCAAAAGGTGTTCCTGGTTCATTGAAACCAATATGTCCATTAGAACCAATTCCTAATAATTGAATATCAATAGGATTGTCTTCTAATAATTGGTTATATGCTTTACATTCTTCATCAATATTGCCATTTCCTTTTGGAACATGAACATTATTCATATCAATATCTAATTCATTAAATAAGTTATGACACATAAAATAATGATAACTTTGAGGATGAGATTGATCTAAACCAAAATATTCATCAAGATTAAATGATTTAATATCTTTGTATGAAGTTCCATTTTTCTTGTGATCTTCTCTCATCAATTCATAAAGTCTAATAGGTGTAGATCCCGTAGCTAAACCTAAATTAGCAGTTGGATTGCTTTTAACAACATTCAACATAATTTCACAAGCTTTTTGACTTGCTTCTTCATAATCTTTTACAATAATGACTTCCATCTTTGTCCCTCCTATAATATACTTTTATTATATAACAAGCATAGTGAAATGAAAAGCTATATTTTCATATTTTGAAAATTATAAATTTAATAAATATAGAAAGTTTAATCTTTATTTTATATTGAAAATAAGGTAAAATAAATTTATATGGAGGTAGGTCAAAATGACAATGATTAAAGGTATTGCGGCATCTAATGGTATTGCAATTGCTAAAGCATACAAATTAGTTATGCCTGATTTAACAGTAACTAAAGAAACTGTTGAAGATGTAGAAAAAGAAATTAAAGCTTATGAAGATGCAATGGATTGCACAAGTAAGCAACTTGAAGCTATTAAGGAAGCTGCTTCAAAAAATTTATCTGCTGAAGAAGCTGCAGTTTTTGATGCACATGCTTTGGTTTTATCTGACCCTGAATTAAAAACACAAGTTGAAGATAAAATTAAAAATGAAAAATGTAATGCAGCTGCTGCTTTAGAAGAAGTAGCTAATACATTTGTAGCAATGTTTGAATCTATGGGTGATGAATACTTTAGAGAAAGAGCTGCTGATATTAAAGACGTTTCTCGTCGTTTATTAGCTAATCTTTTAGGAAAATCATTACCTAACCCTGCTTTAATTGATGAAGAAGTTGTGATTATTGCTGATGATTTAACACCTTCTGATACAGCACAATTAAATAAAAATTTAGTTAGAGGATTTGCTACAAATATTGGTGGAAGAACTTCACACTCTGCTATCATGGCAAGAAGTTTGGAAATTCCTGCTGTTGTTGCTTGTAAAACAGTGACTGATGAAGTTAAAGATGGAGATATGATTGCTCTTGATGGTATTGAAGGAGTTGTTATGATCAATCCTGATGAAGATACTATTAAAGAATATACTCAAAAACGTGATGAATATATTGCATATAGAGAAGAATTAAAGAAATTAGTTAATGAAAAAACAGTTTCAACTGATGGTCATCATGTTGAATTAGTTGCCAACATCGGTTCACCAAAAGATTTAGCTGGTGTTAAAGAAAATGGTGGTGAAGGTGTAGGTTTATTTAGAACTGAATTCTTATATATGGAATCTGCTGAATTACCAAGTGAAGATAAACAATTTGAAGTATATAAAGAAATTTTAGAAGGTATGGCTGGTAAACCTGTTGTTGTAAGAACACTTGATATTGGTGGAGATAAGGAAATCGAAGCTATTGATTTACCTAAAGAAATGAATCCATTCTTAGGTGTACGTGCAATTCGTTTATGCTTCCAAAGAGAAGATATTTTTAGAACTCAATTAAGAGCATTATTAAGAGCTTCTGTTTACGGTGATTTAAGAATCATGTTCCCAATGATTGCGACATTAGGAGAATTTAGAAAAGCTAAAGGTATCTTAATGGAAGAAAAAGAAAAATTGGTTGCAGAAGGTGTTAAAGTATCTGATACTTTACAAGTTGGTATCATGATTGAAATTCCTGCTGCTGCAGTTTTAGCTGATCAATTTGCTAAAGAAGTTGATTTCTTCTCAATTGGTACTAATGATTTAATTCAATATACATTCGCTGCTGACAGAATGTCTTCAGGTGTATCTTATTTATATCAACCATTTAACCCTTCAATCTTACGATTGGTTAAACATGTTATTGAATCAGCACATAAAGAAGGAAAATGGGCAGGTATGTGTGGAGAAATGGCCGGAGAACCAATGGCAGCTCCATTATTACTTGGTTTAGGATTAGATGAATTCTCAATGTCTGCAACTTCAATTTTGGCACAAAGAAAATTAATTAGAGAATTATCTCAAAAAGAAATGGCTGATTTAGCTAACCAGGCAATTAATTGTACAACAATGGAAGAAGTTGTTGAATTAGTTGAAAAAGTTATTAAAAAATAGAACATACAATAGAATTTAAAATGTAAAAAGGACAGTGTTCATTGTGAACGTTGTCCTTTTTTAAAAATATATTCAGCAATAATTTCTACTATTTTTTCTAAAAAATCCTGATCATTTAAAGTAAATCTATTAAAATAGGGAGAATCAATATCTAAGACACCCATTAATTCATTTTGTACGATTATAGGAATAACAATCTCACTTTTACTACGACTATCACAAGCAATGTGACCACTAAATTGATGTACATCTGCGACACATATTGTTTGATGTAATAAAGCTGCTTTACCACAAACACCTTGACCAATAGGAATCCTTAAACAAGCTACTTTACCTTGGAAAGGACCTAAAATGAGTTCATGATTATCAACGAGATAAAATCCTACCCAATTAATATCTGGAATGATTTCATTTAAGAAAGCAGACATATTTGCCAGGTTAGCAGTGATATTTTCCTCATCTTTCACTAATTCATAGGCTTGCTGTAAAAATAATTGTGTATTCATTGCTTTCACCTCTTTTTTAGTATAACATAAATATATCATAAATGAGAGGTAGTAGAAATGGAAAAACAAAAATTCAGTGACTATGGTATGTTTGAAGGACATTCTGAATATGAGCTGGCTGTACAAAGATGTGAAGATATATATCAAAGAAGATATGACTTAAGAAGTGATTTTGCAAGAGATTATACCAGAATTATCTTTTCACAAGCGTATCGTCGTTTAAAACATAAAACACAAGTTTTTTTTGCTGTCGAAGATGATCATGTCTGTACACGCAGTGAACATGTCAATCTGGTTGAGTCTATCTCATATACAATTGCACATCAACTGGGTCTAAATACAGAACTTACAAAAGCCATTGCAGTAGGACATGATTTGGGTCATGCGCCTTTTGGGCATGGTGGTGAAACTATTTTGACTGATATTGCTAAATCTCATGATTTAGATAAGTTTTGGCATGAAAAAAATAGTTTGCATTTTGTTGATCATATTGAATTATTAGAAGATAATAACCATTATCAGCATAATTTAAATCTTACATATGCTGTACGTGATGGAATTATATCTCATTGTGGAGAAATGAATCAAAAATATATTCAAAGAAGAAAAGAATATATCAATCTTAATGATTATCAATATGCAGGACAATACAATCCATGGACATATGAAGGATGTGTTGTAAAGATGGCTGATAAAATTGCTTATTTGGCTAGAGATATTGAAGATGCTTTACGTTTAAATGTTTTAACACAGTCTCAAATTGATGAATTAAGATCACAATTAAATCAAATGGGGAATTATCAATTTCATGCGATTAATAATGGTTCTGTTGTTAATTATTTTATACATGATGTGGTGGAAAATTCTTGTGTAGAAAAAGGAATAGGCTTATCTCAGGAAGCTTTTGATAAAATGAAATTTATTATGAAATTCAATTATCAAAATATTTATTTAATTAAAAGGGTTCAAGTTCATGAAAAATATGTGTCTTTAATTTTGCATTCTATTTTTGATTTTTTATATGATTATAAAAATCATAATGATTTTATTAAAGATTTAAAGCAGGATTTAAAACAATATCCAAAGTTAATTGGTCATTATTTAGCGTGGCTAGAAAAATACGCTGTTATAGAAAATTATTCGAGAAAAAAAGAATATCATAATCATGTTGTTTATGATTTTATCCATGATTCTCAAGCTTTTGAAAAAAGTATTATAGATTATCTAGCAGGAATGAGTGATGCATTTATTATTCAGCTTTTTAATGAGTTGATTTCTTTTTAAAAGATATTCAAGTCTTTTATGAAATATGATAAAATGAAGCGAGAAATGAGGGGAAATAATTATGCCAATCAAAATACCAGATAATTTACCTGCTGCTAAAATATTAAAAGAAGAAAATATATTTATTATGAGTGAAACACGTGCAACAACACAACGCATTAGACCGTTAAAATTATTAATTTTAAATATTATGCCTACCAAAATTGTAACGGAAACACAATTATTAAGATTATTATCTAATACACCTTTACAAATTGAAGTAGATTGGATTCACATGGCAAGTCATGAATCTAAAAATGTTTCAAAAGAACATTTATTGGCTTTTTATAAAACTTTTGATGATATTAAAGACAATAAATATGATGGTTTAATTATTACAGGAGCACCAGTTGAAAAACTTGAATTTCAAGATGTGGATTATTGGGATGAATTGACAACATTATTAGAATGGTCTAAAACGCATGTTTTTAGCAGTTTCTTTATTTGTTGGGCAGCGCAGGCAGCTTTGCATTATTTTTATGGCGTTTCTAAGTATCTATTACCACATAAATTAACAGGTGTCTATCTACATCATACGAATGTTGAAAAAATGCAAAGAAAAATTTTGCGAGGTTTTGATTATCAATTTTATGCACCTCATTCACGTTATACCAGTGTATCTAAAGAAGATATTGAAAAGATAGATGACTTAGATATTTTAGCTGAATCAAAGGATGCAGGGGTTTATATAGTTGCTTCAAAAGATGGATCACGTTTTTTTGTGACTGGACATCCTGAATATGATCCTGATACTTTAGATAAGGAATATAAAAGGGATTTGGCTAATCCAGATATTATCAGTGAAATGCCAAAAAATTATTATTTGAATGATGATGTCAATAATGAAATACAAGTCAAATGGCGTTCTCATGCTTACTTGATTTTTGCAAATTGGTTAAATTACTATGTTTATCAGGAAACACCTTATAATTTGGAAGATTTAAAAGAAAGATGATATTTATTAGCAGATTATGGGAAATCTGCTAATAAAATCGTCTTTTTTTGTTGAAAAAGCCTAAAATCAATTGAATTTTATGTGACCTTCATATATAATTTAATTTGGAATGTAATGAAAGAAGGGGTGTTTTAATGAGAAAAAAAATCTGTCAATTGTGTATGTTAGTTATCTCATTAACATTAGTTATAGGGTTAGTTATAAATGTTTCAAATCAAAATTCTGTTGAGGCAAAAGATAGTTCTTCAAAAGGACCAGAAGTAACAGACTATTTTACTGTTATTAATGAAGATGGAAGTACATCTATTGTTGATTTTGATGATATTGAAAATGACAACTCAGAAATTATTGAACAATCAAAAGAATATAATTTGGTTGCTAAAACTGGTGATGATAAAGAAGTTATAGCAACTTATGAAAATGAAGAAGAAGCTCAGGAAGCTTTGGATAATAAGGTTAAAACAAAATCAAAATTGCGTGCAAGAACCTTTTCTGTTACAACATACTCCGTTGAAGAAAATACAAAAGCCATTGAATATGGAGTTGTGTATTTAAACTCTAAAGGTCATGATGGAAATAGTTATTTAACTTATAAAAATGTTTTAACTGGATATGATGGCTATACGACAGGAAGTTATGCAAAAGATGCTGCCTATATTGGAACTGTTAACGGAAAAATTCGTGCAAAACAAGCAGGGACAGTAATGGATTTTGATGCACGTGATGTGACAGTTGTTGATTATCAAAGTGCTAATATTTCTCATTACTATGTTGAAGGTGGTTACTTATATCATAAATATTTTTATGGTTCTGAAAGTTCTAGTGCACAAAGAGTTGGGAAAAGGCCAAGTTACTTAAATGAAGGAACAAAATATTATAGTTATGATGGACATTATTTCTATACAAGTTATCCAACAATGATTAAGGACTATCAAAACAGTAATACATCTTATCCTAATGCTGTTAATAAATCTAATCCTTTCTATAATTACTATCAATTCCTTTCTCATCGTTCTAAAACAACTTTAACCCCATATAATTTGGATACTATTACAAATGATAAAGTGGGTTCTAGTTCTTCAAAAATGAAAAATATGGGACAATATTATATTGAAAATCAAAATACATATGGAACTAATGCTTTATTGATGTTTGGTGTATCTGGAAATGAAAGTGCTTGGGGAACAAGTGCAATTGCACGAGATAAAAATAATTTATTTGGGCATGGGGCTGTAGATAGTAACCCTTATTATGGTGCTAATGGATATGCAAATCCTCAAACAAGTATAAAATATCATGCAGAAAAATTTATTTCCAATGGATATTTAGACAATGAGGATTGGCGTTATAATGGTGGACATTTAGGTGATAAATTATCAGGTATTAATGTTCGCTATGCTTCTGATCCATATTGGGGAGAAAAAGCAGCTAGTGTTAATTATTATTATAATTATGGAAATGATTATAATAAATATACAATTGGTATAATCAATGGGCAACAAAAAAGTTATAAACTTTATAAAGAACCTGGTTCAACTGTTACTCATACATTGGGAAGTGGTAGTAGCCCACGTACATATAATTTACCAGTTATTGTTTTAGATACTGTGACTGTATCAGGAAAAAAATGGTATAAAATTCAAAGTGATACAGCATTGAATGAATCTCGTACTGATACAGATTGGGATAATCAATATAAATTTTCAAGAGATTATTTATATGTTCCAGCTTCAGATGTTACTATAGTTGTAAATGGAACTAACAGTAGTACATCAGATGGATCAACATCTTATACACGTGGAGATGTTAATAGTGATGGAAAAGTTGATTCAATGGATATGTATCAATTAATTCAGCATATTTTAGGAAAAACTACTTTGACTGGTAATAATTATTTGGCTACTGATACTAATTCAGATAATAAGATAGATTCAATGGATATGTATAATATCATTCAAATTATATTAAATAAATAAGGAGTTTTATATTTTTATGAAAAAAGTAAAAAGTATTTGTATTGCATTAGCACTAGCTTTTATGTTTATAAATATAAAAAATGTGTATGCAGCTTCATCAATTAGTTTTTCTTCTTCATCCCCTAAAGTAGGTGATAGATTAACTGTAACTGTATCTGTACCTAATGTAAATACAGTAGCTTTAACAGCTACTGTAAGTGGATGTGGGACAAGTGGAACTATTCAAATTGTAGATGGATCAATGACAGGAAATCCAAAAACTTTTTCTGGTAGTGTTACAGTTACACCTACTTCTTCAGGAACAATAACTGTATCAATAAGTTCCGATTCTAATGCTGTGTTAAATGGGAGTTATGTAAATGTTGGAGGCAGTAGAACAATAACTGTATCAAACAAACAAAGTAGTTCGTCAAGTAGCTCTAACTCATCTAGTAGTTCTAGTTCGTCAAGTAGCTCTAACTCATCTAGTAGTTCTAGTTCTTCAAGTAGTTCAAGTAATGAAAGTACAACATCTCAAGAACCTGAAGAAAAAAAATCAAGTGAAAAGAATTTATCTTCTTTAAGTGTTTCTGAAGGAACTTTGTCTCCTGGTTTTTCTGCTGGAACTACAACATATAAAGTGGATTTAACGAGTGATGTTGAAAAATTAACGATTAGTGCAAAAGCTAAAGACAGTAAAGCTAAAGTTTCTGGGACAGGAGAAAAAGAATTAAAAATAGGTGAAAATAATTTTACAGTGACTGTTACGGCTGAAGATGGTAGCAAAAAAACATATACAATAAGTGTTTATGTAACAGAAAAACCAACACAGTTTGTGAAATTAGGAGATCAAAGTTTAGGAATTTTGAATGATTTATCTAAAGTGGATGTACCAAAAGGATTTGAAAAAACAACAATTAAAATTGATGATAAGGATGTAACAGCTTTACAGAATAAAGATCTTGGATTAACGTTATTATATCTACAGACTGAAGATGAAAAAACTGGATTTTATATTTATGATGTAGATAATAATAAGGTTCTAAGACAATATCAGACTTTAACAGTGAATGGAAAAACATATGTCATTATGGATGCTCCTGAGAATTTGGAAGAAGTTCAAGGTTTAGAAAAATCAACAATTAAAATTGGTGATTTAGAAATGAATGGATGGAAGTTTAATGAAGAAACATTATCACATTATACGCTTGTATATTTGATGAATGATGCTGGAGAGTCAGGATTATATACTTATGAAGATACGGAAGGTACATTACAAAAATATACACTTGTTGAAGAAAAAGATAATACATTAACATATGTATTTATTGGTACAACTGTTGTATTTGCATTATCAACTGCCGTTGTTGGTTATATGTATTTTAATTTCAAGAAAAAATCTATTTCAGCAATTAAAGATTATTATGACAAGAAAAATCAAGGATAATGAATCCTTGATTTTTTAGTCGTCGATATTCATTGATTCATATTCTTTAAGTGTTGTAATAATGTCATCATAGATTTTCTGATCAACATAATTAAGTAATTCATCACTAGAAACAAAACGATATTCAGTGTGTTCATGAGAGATTTGAACATGATCATTGGTTGGAATAGCTAAAAAGCCAATACCAACGGTTTGATAGTCAGGTCGAACGGCTGTAAAAGTATACACTGGTTTGATGATTCTCACATCTAAATTTGTTTCCTCTTTTAATTCTCTAATAAGAGCCTGGTGTGGTGTTTCACCATATTCTAATCCACCTCCAGGAAGTTCCCAAAAACCAAGTCCATCACTAGAAGGACGTACTCTTTTGAGAATCAGGATTTTTTGATGATAAATGACAATAGCTTTGACTGTAATATGAAATCTGATATTTTCCATATGTTTATTCCCTCCATTTTATATATCATATCATTTTTTTTACAAAAAGTATCGTTTTATTAAAAATGTTTGCTATAATAATTGAGAGGTGATTTTAAAATGATTGATTTTTTAGAAGAAGTCTATAAAAGAAAAGATAAAATGATAGAAGATATACAGACATTATGTAAAATACCATCTATTTTAGATGAAACAACAGCTAACGAAGGACAACCATTTGGAAAAGCATGTCGTGATGCGTTAGATGCTATGTTAGAAATAGGTGAGAGAGATGGATTTGTTTGTGAAAATGTTGATGGTTATGCAGGACATATTGATATAGGAGAGGGAGAAGAAACTTTTGGTATTTTAGGACATTTGGATGTTGTGCCTTGCAATGAGAGTGGATGGAACAGTGAACCATATGCAGCAACTTTAAAAAATGGAAAGTTATATGGGCGAGGAGTAGCTGATGATAAAGGACCACTCATTGCTGCTTACTATGCTGCTAAAATTATTCGTGAATTAAATTTACCTGTGAAAATGAAAACAAGAGTGATTTTTGGATGTAATGAAGAAAATGGTTCAAAATGTATGCAATATTATTTTACAAAGAAACCCTATCCTTCAATGGGGTTTACACCAGATGCAGAATTTCCTGTTGTCTATGGAGAAAAAGCAGGTGTTAATTTTAAAATAATCGGTGAAATTGAAAATGATAATTTAATAGGACTTTATTCTGGAAATAGAGCAAATATTGTTCCAGAAGTTTGTGAAGCTTATTTAACAGGTTCATATAAACAATATAGAGAATCATTTGCTGAATATTTATCTGCTCACCAATTAGATGGATATGTTGAAGAAGAAGGAAATCATACAAAACTTGTTTTGATTGGAAAATCTGCTCATGCCTCTACACCAGAATTAGGAATTAATGGGGCTGTATATATGTGTCATTATTTATCAACTATATCACAAAATCAATTAGTTCAATTTATTGATCAATATTTTTATAATGATTGTTATGGGGAAAAATTAGGTATTGCTTATACGGGATTAATGGGTCCATTAACAGTGAATTTAGGGGTTATCAATTACAAGAATGGACATGTTAATATGATTATAGACATGCGTGTTCCTCATGAAGTGACAGATGAACAGTTGACAGCAAAAATGCAAAAATGTCTTAACGTTTATGGATTAAAAGAAACACATCATTTAGGAAAAGCTTTATATATAGATCCTCAAAGTGAACTGATTCAAAAGTTGCATAATGCTTATGTTGAATTTACAGGTGATCATAATCATCAACCACAGGCTATAGGTGGTGGCACATATGCAAAAACAATGCCTAATTGTGTTGCTTTTGGTATTGAATTCCCAGATTGTGATAATAAGATTCATCAAAATAATGAAGAAATTTCTATTGATGATTTAATGAAGGCAACAGCTATCTATGCAAAAGCTATTTATGATTTGATTAAGGAATAGAGTGAATTCTCTATTCCTTATTGCATAGAAATATGATTTTTGTTATAATATAAACGCTAATTGCAGGCGTGGTGGAATGGTAGACACGCTATCTTGAGGGGGTAGTGGAAGTATTTCCGTGTGAGTTCAAATCTCATCGCCTGCACCATTTTTGTTTTACGCATCTGTGGTGGAATTGGTAGACACGCTATCTTCAGGCGGTAGTGGATTTAATCCGTGTGAGTTCGAGTCTCATCAGATGCACCAATTGATTGAGCATTGTTTATCAATGTGTTTTTTTATTATTGGAGGATTTTTATGAATCAAGAAATTATACAAAAAATGGCTGAAGAATTATCCATTCAAGAACAACAAATTCAAAATGTTTTATCTTTATTAGAAGAAGGAGCTACTGTTCCTTTTATAGCACGTTATCGTAAAGAAAAAACAGGTGGATTAAATGAAGAACAAATTAGAGAAATTTCAAAAGTATATGAATATCAGGTCAATCTTCAGGAACGAAAAGATGATGTTATTCGTTTAATTGATGAAAAAGGTTTATTGACTGAAGAATTAAAACATAATATTTTAAATGCTTCTAAATTAAGTGAAGTTGAAGATTTTTATAGACCATTTAAAGAGAAAAAGAAAACTAAGGCATCTATTGCTAAGGCAAAAGGATTAGAGCCATTGGCTCAATCGATTTTAAAATTACCTAGAACTTTCGATTTGGAAAAAGAAGCCCAAAAATATTTAAATGAGCAAGTATTAACTATTGAAGAAGCTATTCATGGAGCCAAAGATATTATTGCAGAACAAATAAGTGATGAACCACGTTATCGAAAATATACAAAAGATATGATTTATAAGACAGGTATGATCTCATCTCATGTCAAAAAGAAAAATCCTGATCAAGAAGATGGGATTTACGAAATGTATTATGATTATCAGGAAAGGGTTCAGTATATTGCATCACATCGAATTCTTGCCATTAATCGTGCTGAAAAAGAAAAGGTATTAACGGTTTCTATTGATATTGATACAGGTCGCTTTATTCAATATATTTATAATGGTGTTATGCGTAGACGTGAATCTTCGCTAGATACCTTTATTGAAGATACTGTTAAAGATGCATTTAAACGTTTGATTTTCCCATCTGTAGAAAGAGAAGTTCGTAATGAATTAACAGAAAAAGCACAGGAACAGGCATTAAATGTTTTTTCAGTAAATTTGGAAAATCTTTTATTACAGGCACCAATGAAAGATAAATATGTATTAGGGGTTGATCCAGCTTTTAGAACAGGATGTAAATTAGCGGCTATTGATCCAACTGGTAAAGTGTTAGATATTCATAAAGTTTTCATTACTATACCTAAAGATGATTACACTAAAGATGAAAAAATATTACTGTCTATGATTCAAAAATACCAAATTGAAATTATTGCTATTGGAAATGGAACTGCTAGCCGCGAAACAGAAAGCTTTATAGCGCAGTTTATTAAGAAATATAATCTAGATGTACAATATGTCATCGTGTCTGAAGCGGGAGCTAGCGTTTATTCTGCAAGTACAATTGCTAAGGAAGAATTTCCAGATTATCAGGTAGAAGAAAGGTCAGCTGTTTCTATTGCCAGACGTTTACAAGATCCTTTAGCAGAACTTGTTAAAATTGAGCCAAAGGCTATTTCAGTTGGTCAATATCAACATGATATGAATCAAAAGAAATTAACAGAACAGTTAGATTTTGTGGTAGAAAAAGTTGTCAATCAGGTAGGAGTCAATATTAATACAGCGTCTCCTTCATTACTACAATATGTATCTGGTTTATCAATGTCTACAGCTAAAAATATTGTGAAATATCGTGAAGAAAATGGTAAATTTACATCTCGTGAACAAATTAAAAATGTAAAAAAACTTGGAGAAAAAACATATGAATTGGCTGTTGGATTTTTAAGAATTCTATCTGGTAATGAGAAATTAGATGAAACGAGTATTCATCCAGATAATTATAATGATGCGAATCATCTTTTAGAATATCTTCATTTACAAAAAAATGATATTGGTACAAAACATGCAAAAGATGTGATTGAACAAGTATCTATTCAGCAGATTCAAGAAGATTTACACTTAGATTCTTATTTGGCTGAAGATTTAATAGAAGCTTTTATATCTCCACATCGCTCTCCTCGTGATGAATATAATGTTCCTATTTTACGAAAAGATGTTTTAAAAATTGAAGATTTGAAAAAAGGAATGAAATTACAGGGAGTTGTGAGAAATGTTGTTGATTTTGGTGCCTTTGTTGATATTGGATTAAAAAATGATGGTTTAATACATATTTCTAAAATGTCATCTCATAAAGTGAAACATGCTTTAGATGTATGTCATGTTGGAGATATTTTAGATGTATATGTTTATGATGTTGATTTGAAGAAAAAAAGAGTTGCTTTATCATTAATGGAGGTGGCATAAATGCAATTTATATATTATCCGCGTTGTAGTACATGTTTAAAAGCTTTAAAAAAGCTTAAAGAAAAGGGAATAGATGTGACATTACGAGATATTGTCAATGAAACACCGACTCAAGAAGAATTACTGTGTTGGATACGTCAAAATGGAAAAGGAATCAAACCATTTTTTAATACATCTGGAAAACTTTATCGTGAAATGAATTTAAAAGATAAAATAAATGATATGAATGAAGATGAAGCAGCATTGTTATTATCTCAAAATGGTATGTTAATCAAGCGTCCATTGCTTATTGATGGTGAAAAAATTATTATTGGATATCAAAAAGAAATTTATGAAAAATAGATTTCTTTTTTATTATTTATTTTGAAATGATTTTATATCTGTTATACTAAAGAAAAGATAGAATGAGGTGAAAAAATATGAATCAAGAAATGAAACAAACAGTCAATGAAATCAAAAAAGCTGTTATTGGGAAAGATGAGGTTATTATTCAAATATTGGTTACTTTACTTTCTAGGGGACATATTTTGCTTGAGGACATTCCTGGTGTTGGAAAAACAAATCTAGCATTAGCATTATCAAAAAGTTTACAGCTAGATTATCACCGTATTCAATTAACACCAGATATTATGCCAAGTGATATCGTTGGATTTACGATGTATAATCCACAGACACAGCAATTTGAATATAAAGAAGGAATTGCTTTTTGTCATCTTTTATTAGCAGATGAAATGAATCGTACATCTAGTAAAACACAGGCAGCTTTATTAGAGTTGATGGAAGAAGGACAAATGACTGTAGATGGAAAAACATATGTATTACCTCAGCCATTTTGTGTCATTGCTACACAGAACCCTTTTGGCTCTGCTGGAACGCAACTATTGCCTGATTCTCAAATGGATCGTTTTATGAGTCGATTAAGTTTAGGTTATCCTCAATTTGAAGAGGAAATAGAAATGATGAAACAACGTCAAAAATCTAATCCTTTAGATGATATACAATCAGTTTTATCGCCTGAGATGATACTGCAATATCAAAAGATGATTGATCAGATATATGTTCATGATGATATTTATCATTATATCATGCAAATCATTACTGCAACACGTTCACATTCTCAAATTGAACAAGGTGTATCACCACGTGGTTCTTTAGCTATCATGAAAACGGCTAAAGCCTATGCATTTTTAAATGATCGTGATTATGTGATTCCACAAGATGTCCAATATGTTGCACCAATGGTTTTGGCTCATCGTTTCATACTGACATATGAAGCTAAAATGAACAAAGTCTCTTCATATCAGATTGTAGATGAAATCTTAGAATCAGTTGGAGAACCTCAATTAAAAGTATGAAAAACTTATTAAAATATTTTTGTTTTCTTGCTTTTTTATATGGATTATGGCGTTTTGTTTCAGGGTATTTTTCATTTTTATTGTTTTTGATGGCTTTTTGTTTAATATGTATATGCCTATTGTTTAGTATTATCCCAATGCGAAAAACAACAATCTCAATAAAAATGCAACAAGCATATTGTTTGCGTGAGGAAACCATTAATCTGAGTTTTTGCCGTCAAAGTGTTACACCTATCCCATGTGGTCAGATTATAATTGAATATCAAATGATAGATGCTTTTTCTCAAATTGTAGCTGAAAAAAGCGTATGTCTTCATGATCAGCAAGTAGATGTAGAGATTCCTTGTCCTCATTGTGGTCATTATACGATTCAGGTTCAGAAAATAAAATGTTTTGATTTATTACAATGTTTTTCTTTTTCAAAAACTGTATCCTTACAAAATTCATTTGATGTAATGCCACATTACCATCTTATAGATGTATCTGTTCATCAGGTTCATCAATTGGATGAACAAGGAGAAAATTATTTGACAGATCAAAAAGGTGATGATTATAGTGAAATTTTTGAGATTAGAACATATCGTGAAGGGGATGAACTTAAGCATATTCATTGGAATATGTCATCAAAATTTCAAGAGTTTTTTGTTAAGGTGGGAAGCCAACCTGTTCACGAAAATCTTACTCTTGCGATAGAATATAAAGAAAACAATACATTCTATGATTTACAGTTTGATTATTTTTATTCTTTATGTATTTCTTTATTAAAAGAGAATATTACTTTTGAAATTGTAACTTCATGTGATGTGCAAAATATGCATGTGCAATCTATACATTCTGTTGATAATCTTGCAACTACCATTCGATGGATGATGAAAAATCCTATCAAAACTTTAGATAAATCTTTCATGTCACGTTCTTTTTATCAAATAAAGGGACAGAATCTGGAGGTGTATCATTTATGAAAAAAACACTTAACTCCTTTTTTCAACAATACATCATCCATATCATTAATATTTTCATGATTATTTTAGGATGTATGGGTTTGCTAGGGAATTATGATCATTCTTTATATTTTCCTGAAAACACATATATAAGTATTATTCTTTTAGGCATGATAGGAATAGGATTTTACCTTTATTTTATTAAATATCAGACAATGCCTCAAAAACCATGTGTGTTCATTTTTATCATTTTATTATTAGTATTGATTATATTATTTCAAAGTGAGTGTCATTATTTTCTCAATAATCTTCAATCTGTTATTGAATTTGATTATTTCTTAAAATTTGATGAATTACTTCCTTTAGAACTATATAGTCGAGATATGTTTTATCAAGTTATTATATTCATAATTGGGTTGCCAGTTATCTATTTGATTGTGTCAACTGTATGTACAATGCATTTTTCGTTAATTAAAATCATCAGTTTAATTTTTCTCTTTATGTTTCCAGTATTTATTAATCATGAACTTTCTTCTCAAGAGAGTTATTGCTTTATTATCTTTATCTGTTATGCATTATTATTTACAGTGGCTTTAAAATATCAGCAAAAACAATATACCTTAAAGATTGTGATTATTATATTATTATGTATAATGTCTGTAACTGCATCTACTTATTTAGAGGGAAATCCTTTGTTTCAACAAGAATCATCATCGGTTTTATCACAAATGATTGATTGGATTGCTAACGGAAAGGGAAATCCTTTAGGAATAGCTACACAAACGGGTATGAGTCGTGATATTGATGGTTCTTTACCTACAGGCAATGTGCAACTTACTAATGGATTGGCTTTAACAGTACAATCAGATATTCCTTTTTCTTCTTATTTGAGAGCTTATTCGCTTGCTAATTACAGTGATAATGAATGGCATGAGGTTACGGAAAATTATGATAATAGTCAGTCTTTAACTATGTATAGCGATTTTTTAATGTTGAATTATTTACCATCTTTTCAAAGTGTTGAAATTCTACCACAACGTCAATATGATTTTCAATTTGTACCATACTATTTTATTGATAATGTTCAAGAGTATCCAGTTCTTTTTGATTCATATATAGAAAGTACTTCTGATTCATTGGATGTTTTATATCTTTATGAAGAAGATCCTCAATTAGGACTAGATGAAAATAGCTATTTTATTTCTGAGCAGTATGATGAAGAATATGAAGATTATGTGTATCAACATTATTTAGATGTTCCAGATGAATTAGAACAACAATTATCGCGTTTATTATATGAAAATGATATTGAATATCCATATGATTTTGATATTGCATCAACAGTCCAACAGGTGCAGGAACTTTTAGCTAAGCAAGCAGAATATGATTTGAATGCAGGAACATTACCTTTTGATAAAGATTTTGTTGAATACTTTCTGTTTGAAAATCATAAAGGAAGTTGTACTCATTTTGCGACTGCTGGAGCTTTGTTGTTAAGGGAGTTAGGTATTCCAACACGCTTTGTAAGAGGATATACAATGCTAGAAAGTGATTTTCATAATGGTGAAGCCAAAATTCCTCAATATCGTTCGCATGCCTGGATAGAAGTTTATGAAAATATGAAGGGGTGGATTCCTTATGAAATGACACCTGCAGGAAATATCGAAGAAATCAGTGATGTTCTTGATGATATAGCAAGTCAAAATCAGCAGACTGCAAATACGAGTGATGTGCCAACAACACAGCCTGAAGAAGAAACAATACAGGATACACCTGTAGATTTAGATGTTACAACAAGATCATCTCATCAAAATATATGGATTATTGCTGGGGTATTTGGAATCTTTATATTCATTGTTATTTATCGTTATTTGACAACACATTGGATGATGATCAAAACAAGACGTATGAATAACAATCAGAAAGTTTTAACTTATTATAGAAAAATAAGGAAATTATCTTCTTGGCATAATGTTGATGATGAAGAGTTAAAGAATCTTGCTTATAAAGCTAAATATTCTTCTCATGAAATAAGTGATGAAGAATGGCTTCAATTCCTTCGCTGTTATCAACAATGGATTCGTCAATATAGTCAATCATTGAAATGGTATCAGAGATTTATTTTCCAATATATTTTTGGAAATAAATAAAAAGAGATTTTATGAAATGAACCTCCCTTATTTGAATGTCCAAATAAGGGGATTCACTTGATGTAAAATCTCTTTTTTATGTTTTATTTATAACGTAAATGTGTTATATCACTATAACATGGAATACCATTTTCATATGTAATCGCAACTTCGCCTTGAATCAATGGAATTAAATAGTCATAAAGTTCTTGAGTGATATCATTATGTTCATCATTGATCCATTCAACAGGAATACGTTGTTCTAAATTGGCAATTTTGAGAACATCCTTATAGGTGTATTCAACTTGATAAGGCTGATTTTGAACACGTTGGAAAGTCATCATAACACCACTGTGTCCTTCCATTGATGTTTGAACAGCCGCTTGTCCAATTTGAAATGATTCTTCTAAATCAACTTTTGAAGCAATATGCATAGCACATCTTTGTAGGACATTTAATTCGATACTACGCACTTTACATTTGAATTCCTGATAAACTAATGATTCTAGGACTTTACCAGTTCCAGAATGCAAAACATGTCCAAAAGCATCACGTTTTGTATATTTAGAATCAGCATCCAAATATTCTCCATTTTCATTTTTAATTCCTTCACTGACAGCAATAATAATATTCTTTTTATGACGAAAAACTTTACGAATATCATCTAAGAATTTTTGCGTTGAAAACGGAACTTCAGGCAAATAGATAAGGTCAGGTGCTTCATTGCATTGCGTTCTTGCTAGTGCACTGGCAGCAGTTAACCATCCAGCATTACGCCCCATAATTTCAACAATTGTAACAGCATTTAATTTATAAATTGAACTGTCATAAGCAATTTCTAGCATAGAAGTTGCAACATATTTAGCAGCTGAACCAAAACCAGGAGTATGGTCAGTTCCCATTAAATCATTATCAATTGTTTTAGGAATACCAATAAAACAAATAGGGGAATGAATAGACTTGGCATAAGCTGATAGTTTTGCAACTGTATCCATAGAATCATTACCACCAATATAATAAAAATCTGTGATATGTAATTGTTCAAAAGTATGGAATAATATTTCATAAGTTTGAGGATCATCCTGATAATTGGGTAGTTTATAACGACACGAACCAAGATACATAGCAGGAGAATGTTTTAATTGTTCTAAAGCTTGTGAATCATTAAATAACTCTCCCAAATCCATATAGCGGCTTTCCAACAATCCCATAATTCCATTGACCATCCCATAAACATGGTCGAATTTTTGGCTTTTGATACATTCATGAATAATTCCTGCCAAAGATGCATTAATCGCAACGGTTGGGCCTCCCGATTGACCAATAAAACAGTTTCTTTTTTTCATGAGTAACTCCTTTCATTTTTCGACATTATTCTATCATTTTTTATATTATAAAAAAAGTGTATTTTTTGAGAAATCAAAAATATTAAAATTTTCGATTCTTTATGATGAAAATAAATTTTTCATGTGGAAATTTCTTATTGATAAGAGTATACTATATGATATAGGAGGAAAGAAAATTATGTCTAAAAAGTATTTATCAATGGATGGAAATACTGCTGCTGCACATGTCGCTTATGCATTTAGTGAAGTTGCAAGTATTTATCCAATTACACCATCTTCTCCAATGGCTGAAAATGCGGAAACATGGGCTGCTCAAGGAAAGAAAAATATTTTTGGATCAGCAGTTAATGTTATCGAAATGCAGTCAGAAGCTGGAGCTGCTGGAGCTGTACATGGAGCATTGCAAGGTGGTGCGTTAGCAACTACATTTACGGCATCTCAAGGTCTATTATTGATGATACCAAACTTGTATAAAATTCAAGGTGAATTATTGCCTGGTGTATTCCATGTTGCTGCGAGAGCTTTAGCAACACGTTCATTAAATATTTTTGGTGATCATCAGGATATATATGCATGTCGTCAAGTTGGTGCGCCTATGATTTGTTCTCATAGCGTTCAAGAAGTTATGGATTTGGGAGGAATTGCTCATTTAACTGCAATTAAGGCAAGCGTTCCTGTTATTCATTTCTTTGATGGATTTAGAACTTCTCATGAAATTCAAAAAGTAGAAGTTATGGATTATGATGTTTTAGAAAGCTTGTTAGATAAAGAGGCATTAAAGAAATTTAAAGAAAATGCATTAAATCCACATACAAATCCAATTGAACGTGGTGGTGCTGAAAATGATGATATCTATTTCCAAGGTAGAGAAGCACAAAATAAACATTATGAAGCTGTTGTTGAAATTGTTGCTGATTACATGAAAAAGATTTCAGAAATTACTGGACGTGAATATGCGCCATTTACATATTATGGAGCAAGCGATGCATCGCGTGTGATCATTGCAATGGGTTCTGTAACTGAAACAATTAAAGAAACGATTGATGAAATGAATAAACGTGGTGAACGTGTTGGATTGATTAAAGTTCATTTATATCGTCCGTTCTCACCAAAATATCTATTAAAAGTTTTACCAAATACTGTTGAAAAAGTTGCTGTTTTAGATCGTACAAAAGAAATGGGAGCAACTGGAGAACCATTATACTTAGATGTATGCTCTGTATTAAAAGATACAAACATCAAAGTTATTGGTGGACGTTATGGTATGGGATCTAAAGATACAACACCTGGTCAAATCAAAGCTGTATATGATCATTTATTAGATGAAGATCCATTTACATCTTTCACTATTGGTATTAATGATGATGTGACTCATTTATCATTAAAAGAAGACCCTGATTTCCATGTTAATGCTGATTATACTTCATGCTTATTCTATGGTTTAGGATCAGATGGTACAGTATCTGCTAATAAATCTTCAATTAAAATTATTGGAGATCATACCGATTTATATTCACAGGCTTACTTTGCTTATGATAGTAAAAAAGCTGGTGGAGCTACACGCTCTAACTTAAGATTTGGTCATACACCAATTCGTGCAACATATTATGTCAATAATGCTGATTTTATTTCATGTTCATTAGATAACTATGTATTGAAATATGATATGTTGAAAAACTTAAAGAATGGTGGAACATTCTTATTAAATACAGAATTTGATGAAAAAGAAATTGTTGATTATTTACCAAATAAATTAAAGAAACAATTAGCTGATAAAAATGCTAAATTCTATATCATTAATGCAACAAAGATTGCTAGTGAAATTGGTATGGGAAGACATACAAATACAATTCTTCAATCTGCATTCTTTGCTTTAAACCCACAAATTTTACCAGTTGATAAAGCTGTTGAATATATGAAAGCAATGGCTAAGAAAACATATGGTAAAAAAGGTGATGCTGTTGTAGAAATGAACTACAAAGCTATTGATGCAGGAAAAGATGCTATTGTTGAAGTTCCTGTTGATGCAAGCTGGTCTGATTTAACAGTGACTGCTACAAGAGCAAGAACTGGTGATGATTACTTTGATAATTTCGTTGCACCAATCAATGCCTTAGATGGTTATGATTTACCTGTTTCTGCATTTATGGATAAATTAGATGGTTCAATGAAATCTGGTATTGCTATTAAAGAAAAACGTGCGATTGCTATTGATGTACCACGTTGGGAAAAAGAAAACTGTATCCAATGTAATAACTGTGTTATGGTATGTCCTCATGCAACAATTCGTGCTTTCTTAATTGATGAAGATGAAATGAAAGCTATGCCAGAAGATATTTCAAATGATGTTTTAAAACCAATTGGTAGAAATGTAGATGGATTGGTTTATCGTATTCAAGTTTCTCCAGATAACTGTGTTGGTTGTGGATTATGTGTGACTGAATGTCCAGGTAAAGCTGGAAAGAAAGCTTTATCTATGGTGCCAGTAAAAGAAGAATTACCACATGCTTCTTTAGCTGATCATATTTATTCAAAAGTGACATATAAAGCTGATCGTTATCCAACAACAACAGTTAAAGGTGTTGGATTTATGCGTCCATACTTTGAAGTATCTGGTGCTTGTGGTGGATGTGGTGAAACACCTTATTATCGTTTGGCTTCTCAATTATTTGGAGCTGATATGAGAATTGCAAATGCAACTGGATGTAGTTCAATTTATAGTGGTTCTACACCATCAACACCTTGTACAATTGATGAAAATGGACAAGGACCTGCATGGGCTAACTCATTATTTGAAGATAATGCTGAATATGGATTTGGTATGAAATTAGCTGAAAATTATATGGCTAAACGTATCTTAGAAATCATTGAAGCAAATAAAGCTGAATGTGAACCTGAACTTCAAACTGTATTAGAACAATATGCAAATGTCAAAGGTCAAAGAGTTGAAGAAAGAAAACTTTATGATCAATTAGTATCTTTAGTAGAAGCTTCAAAATGTGAAGGTATCAAAGAATTATTAGATATGAAAGGTGAACTTGTCACTAAATCTCAATGGATTATTGGTGGAGATGGATGGGCTTATGACATCGGTTATGGTGGATTAGATCATGTTATCGCTAATAATCAAAATGTTAATATCTTAGTTCTTGATACAGAAGTTTATTCAAATACTGGTGGACAATCTTCAAAATCTTCACAAGCTGGTTCTATCGCTAAATTCACTGCTGGTGGTAAAACAGTAGCCAAGAAAGATTTAGCACAGATTGCTATGGCATATGGACATGTTTATGTAGCACAAGTGGCTATGGGAGCTAATCCAATGCAAACAATTAAAGCATTCAAAGAAGCTGAAGCTTATGATGGACCATCATTAATTATTGCTTATTCTCCATGTATGGAACATGGTATTAAAGGTGGTCTTGCAAATCATCAACAACAACAAAAACATGCTGTTGAATGTGGATACTTCAACTTATTAAGATATGATCCTCGTTTAGAAGAACAAGGAAAGAATCCATTACAGTTAGATTCTAAAGAACCTGATTTCACAAAATTCAAAGATTTCTTATTAAGTGAAAACAGATTTGCACAATTATCTAAAGTCAATCCAGAACATGCTGAAGGATTAATGGATAAATGTGAAAAAGACGCTATGAAACGTCGTCATCGTTTGGATGTTATGGCAAGTGAATAGTCAAAATGAAAGATTGAAAGTGAGAGTACTTTCAATCTTTTTTTGACATCATTTTTAATTCCATTTCTCTATAATGAAAGAGGGTGGAAAAAATGAATGTCTATATAGAAATTACGTATTTTATGAATGCTTTATTAATATTACTGAGTTTTGAAATATTATCTTTTTTGTTAAATATACGCATAACTAAGAAAAGATTATGTCTATATGTTTTGACTTACAATATTTCATTTGTTTTTTTATTTATTGATTTATTTACTGGGTTTATTCTTTTATATGATTTTATATTGACATTTTTTTATTTTAAACGGTCTGTCTATATATATTATCCTGTATATCTTTTTATATACTTTTCAATATTATCATTTGTTCAATGGTTATTACCATCGTCTATTATTTTTCAAGGTGTTTTATTGATGGAAGGCTATCATATACGATATATCATGATTATTGCAGTTTTAGTTATTTTGATTAGCTATTTCTATATAGATTTATGCCGTCATCGTATTCATCAGCAAATGGTTAAAGTCTGTTTTCAAGGACACCAATGTTATGGTTTTATTGATAATGGTAATCAGGTCACATATCATGGTTATCCAGTTATTTTTATCAATCAAAGATTTGCCGGTGACTATACTGTTATTGATAATATTTGGATTGAAACTGCGAGTCAGCAGGAAAAAATTGATTTAATTTTATTGCCTGATATTAAAATTCATCATCAAACATTACACGATGTTTATGCTGGAATTATATCATCGAATCAGTATGATTGCATTTTAAATCAACAGTTAATGGGAGGATTATTATGATCTTATTATTATTGAAGGAATGGGTATTAAAAAGAAAATCACTTTTCTATATTGGTAGACATGATGTTTTAAAAGCACCATTAAAAGGTAAAGAAGAAAAAGAAGCTTTATTGAAATTACAAAATGGTGATGAAAAAGCAAAGGATTTATTAATTGAACATAATTTAAGGCTCGTTGTCTATGTGGCTAAAAAATATGATTCTATGCAAAATGGTAGTATAGAAGATTTAATTAGTATTGGAACGATTGGTTTAGTTAAAGCAGTGAATACTTTTAATATGGATAAAAACATTAAATTAGCAACTTATGCATCACGTTGTATTGAAAATGAAATTTTAATGTTCTTAAGAAAAAATAATAAACTCAGACAAGAAATCTCTTTAGATGAACCATTGAATGTTGACTATGATGGTAATGAATTATTATTATCTGATATCATTGGTACTGATAAAGACATTGTACAAGATGAAATAGAACATAATGATCAAAAAGAAAAATTTTATCATGCTTTACATTATTTAAATCCAAGAGAACAACAGATTCTTATGATGCGTTATGGTTTGATTGGTCATGAGGAATTAACACAAAAGGATGTGGCAGAAATATTAGGTATTTCACAATCATATATATCTAGACTTGAAAAGAAAATTATTAGAAAATTAAGAAATAAATTGAAAGATGATGAATAATGTCAAATAAAATGGTGAAACTCTGATATGAGGAGTTGAATCCATGTCAAAATATAAAGTAGAACTGAATGGAACAAATATTGAAAATTATGAAAAATTATCTCATCAACAAACAATAGAATTATTGAAAACATATCATCAAAATCATGATTCCTGTATAAAAGAAAAATTGGTTCTCTCTAATTTAAAACTTGTTTTATCACTTGTTCAAAAATACCAACAAAGAGTGAATAATTTAGATGATTTATTTCAAGTTGGAGTAATTGGTTTAATGAAGGCCATAGATCATTTTAATACGAATTTAGAAGTTCGTTTTTCAACATATGCTGTTCCGCTTATACAAGGTGAGATGAAACGTTATTTAAGAGAAAATTCTCCTATGCGAATACCAAGATCGTTACGAGATGTTGCTTATAAAGCGCTTTTGGTTAATGAAGAATATATGAAAAAATATAATCGAGAAGCATCTATAAAAGAATTATCTCAACGTTTAAATGTTGATGAATATACGTTAGTTGAAGCATTGTCTTCTACTCACAGTGTGACATCATTATCACAGGAAGTCCAAAATGATGGCAATGGACCCATTGATTTAGAAAGTCAGATACCAGATAACCATAGTCATATGGAAGATATTCAAAAGACAATAGATTTACAAAAAGCCATGCATCATTTAGATCAAAAAGAAATGCAAATCATTCATGAACGTTATTTTCAAGGTTTAACACAGAGCGAAATTGCTAAAGATTTAATGATTTCTCAAGCACAAGTTTCTCGTATTGAAAAACAGGCTTTATCACATTTAAAGAAATATATGATAGGATAAAAGCATATATTAAAGTGGTGATAAAATGCGCTTTTTAACTTTACAAAGTAAAGATGTCATTGATGCCTCATCAGGTTGTAAGATTGGTTATGTTGTTGATTTGGAAATTGATCCTTGTTGTCAATGTATACAGGCTTTAATTGTTGAACGTTTTTCAGCATTTAAATTCATATGTTTTTTTAAAGGACCACCAGCTTTGGTTATACCTATTCAACATATTATTACCATTGGTGAAGATGTTATTTTGGTACATGTTGAATGTCAATAAATGGTATGAAGAAGGTGATATTTCCCGTATTTTCCTCTTTTTTTCATACACATTATATGGTATAATTATATAAAGATTGTAAGGAGGTTACCTCATGGGATACGGAGAAAAAGTAAAAAAATGGTTTTTTGAAGAAGATGATGATGACGTTTATGAAAATGAAGAAATAGATACTGAAGAAGAAAGTGTAAAATCAACAAGTTTATTTGAAAAAGCAAAATCTACAAAAACAACTGATGCTATGAAAGCATTAAGTGCAAATAAAGATAGTCATTTGATTTTATTTGAACCACGTGCATATAGTGAAACTCAGGAAATTGCAACATACTTAAAGCAAAAAAGAGCTGCAGTTGTGAATTTGCATCGTTTACAGAAAGAACAGTCTAAACGTGTTATTGATTTCTTAAGTGGTGTTATTTTTGCAATTGAAGGAGATATTCAACAAATCGGACCTAAAATTTTCTTATGTACTCCTAAGAATATTGGCGTTTCTGGCAATATTACAATGGATGATTCTGAAACTGATGAATAAACAAGTATTAGTAAGTGAAAAACTTGCTAATACTTTCTTTTTGAATGATGTTAGAACATTTTAAAGGCGACGAAGTTTTTGTTAAGAAAATTTTAGACTATCAATTTCAGGCACTGCATCATCAAAGAATGGTATTAACACCTTTTTATAATCCTCATGAACAGGAGATAGTAAGAAGTGTTATCGGTAAAGAACTGAAAGTCTTAAGTTATGGTGGTTTTACAAATGCTGAAAATCAGCGTATGATTATTTGTCCAGATTTTTATGAAATTGAAAAGTCTGACTTTGAAATTCAATTGGTTGAAGTCATATATCGCCAGCAATTTGGACGCATTCAGCACAAGGATATTTTAGGAGCTTTAATGAATTTGGGTATAAAAAGGGAGTGTGTTGGTGATATTTTTGATGGAGAGCGTTGTTTTTTTGCTTGTACAAAACAAACTTATCCTTATATTATCCAAACATTAAAACAAATAAAAAAATCAAAAATAAAGCTTCAAGAATGTCATGAAGATATTGAAATTGTACATGATTATACATCTCGTTCTTTTATTTTATCGAGTATGCGTTTGGATAAAGTGGTATCAACGATGTTTAAAGTACCACGTGCTTTAGCTAGTGAAGCTATTCGTAATGGGCATGTCAAAGTCAATTATAAAATTGTTGAAGAAGTGAGTTATTTGTGTCATAATAGTGATATAGTATCTTTCAAACATCATGGACGTGTTAAAATTGTGGATGAAAATAAGCAAACAAGACAGGGAAATTATGTTGTAAGTGGATACTTTTATAAGTGAGGTGGAAGGATTGGAACAATTTGATAAGCAATTTCGTGGTTATAACATTGCTGAAGTCAATGATCGTATTGGTGAATTAAAACAGGAAATTGAAAAACAAAAGAAAAAGATTCAGTCAATGGAAGAAGAAATGACTGAATTAAAAGAACAAAACACTTTACTTACAAAACAAATATCTGTACATGAGAAAACTAACGAAGAAATTGCGCGTTTGGCTTTAAAAGAAGCAAGTGAATTGATTGAAAAAGCCAAAAGAAATGCCAATATGATTCTTAAAGAATCAATGGAATATGTGCGTGGTTTGTCAAAAGATATGGATACGTTTAAACAGGAAGCTATTGATTTTAGAGCAAATGTTGTAAAAATGAGCGAAGAAATGCTAGAAACTATTGACAAATCTGAAATTTTCAGTTTAATTAAAGAAGAACAAGAAAACAAATACAATGACAAGGACAGTTTATAAGGAAAACTTACAGAGAGTTTGCAGTTGGTGAAAAGCAAATAAGGGGAACTTATAATGAATCAGCCTAAGAGTAGCTTATCTGAAATCAAGTAGGATAAGACGTTCATCGCGTTAAGATATAGAGAGCATATCTTTAAGATATGAATAAAGGTGGTACCGCGTCATCACGTCCTTTAACAGGACGTTTTTTATTTGAGAAAGGAAGGAATACAATGAATTACAAAGACACATTATTAATGCCTAAAACAGATTTTGAAATGCGTGGAAATCTTCCTAAAAAGGAGCCAGGTTACGTTCAAAGATGGCAAGAAACGCATATGTATGAAAAAGTCATTGAACAAAATCAAGGACATGATGATTTTGTTTTCCATGATGGTCCACCATATGCAAATGGAAATATGCATACTGGACATATGTTAAACAAAATTATTAAAGATGTGATTTGTCGTTATAAAAACATGCAGGGATTGTATACACCATATATTCCTGGATGGGATACTCATGGTTTACCAATTGAAAATGCTATTCAAAAATTAGGTGTCAATCGTAAAGAATTAAGTACAGCAGAATTTAGAAAAAAATGTTATGAATATGCATTAAAACAAGTTGAAATTCAAAAAGAACAATGTATCCGTGTTGGAACATTTGCTGATTATGACCACCCATATTTAACATTATTACCAGAATTTGAAGCCAATCAAATTGATGTTTTCGCAAAGATGGCGATGGATGGTTTAATTTATAAAGGATTAAAACCAGTCTATTGGTCACCATCAAGTGAATCAGCTTTAGCAGAAGCTGAAGTTGAATATCATGATGTGAAAAGTCCAACTATTTTTGTGAAATTCCAGGTTAAAGATGGAAAAGGTATATTAGATACAGATACAAGTTTTGTGATTTGGACAACAACACCTTGGACAATTCCAGCAAACCTTGCGATTTGTTTAAATGCGGATTATACGTATGCACTTGTTCAAAGTGAAAAAGGAAAATTAATTGTTTTAGAAGAACTTGTTGATTCTTTATGGGAAAAATTTGAATTAAAAGAAAAACAGATTTTAAAAACATTTAAGGGACAAGAATTAGAAATGATTACTTGTCAACATCCATTATATGATCGTGAATCATTAGTTATCTTAGGAGATCACGTTACTGCTGAAGCTGGTACAGGATGTGTTCATACTGCTCCTGGATTTGGTATGGATGACTTTATTGTTGGTCAAAAATATGGTTTAGATATTTATTGTAATGTTGATGAACACGGTTGCATGATGGAAGACTGTGGTGAATGGTTAGCTGGTCAATATGTTGATGATGCTAATAAAACAGTCACTTTAAAACTTGATGAATTAGGAGTGTTATTAAAGCTTGAATTCATTACACATAGTTATCCTCATGACTGGCGTACAAAAAAACCAATTATCTTTAGAGCAACTGACCAATGGTTCTGTTCAATTGATAAGATTAGAGAAAAATTATTAGATGAAATTGATCATGTTGAATGGTTAAATGAATGGGGTCATATTAGAATCTACAACATGATTAAAGATCGTGGTGACTGGTGTATTTCTCGTCAAAGAAGCTGGGGAGTTCCAATTCCTATTATTTATTGTGAAGATGGGACACCAATTATGGAAGAAGAAGTTTTCAAACATATTTCTGATTTATTTAGACAGTATGGTTCTAATATCTGGTTTGAAAAAGATGAAAAATTCTTGTTACCTGAAGGATATACAAATGAACATTCACCAAATGGTATCTTTAAAAAAGAAAAAGATATCATGGATGTATGGTTTGATTCAGGATCTTCTCATACAGGATGTATGAGAGAAAGAGGATATCGTTATCCAGTTGATTTATACTTTGAAGGTAGTGATCAGTATCGTGGATGGTTCAACTCATCATTGATTATTGGAACTGCAGTTTATGATAAAGCGCCTTATAAGACAGTTTTATCACATGGCTTTGTTTTAGATGGTAAAGGAAATAAAATGTCTAAATCATTAGGAAATACTGTTGATCCAATTAAACTTGTCAATCAATATGGTGCAGATATCTTAAGATTATGGGCAACTTCAGTTGCATATCAATCTGATGTTCGTATTTCTAATGATATTATGAAGCAAGTTGCTGAAAATTATCGTAAGATTAGAAACACAATGCGTTTTGTTTTAGGGAATCTTTCTGATTTTAAAGCAAGTGATTTGATTGAAATCTCAAAACTTGAAGGTGTTGATCAATACATGCTTGTTGAATTAAATCAGTTAATGAAAGGTTATGAAGAAGCCTTTAATCAATATGATTTTGCTGAAGCAAATCAATTAATTTTAAATTGCTTTACAAACACTTTAAGTGCTTTCTATATGGACTTTACAAAAGATATTCTTTATATTGAAAAAGCTGATAGCTTAAGAAGAAGACAGGTTCAAACAGTGTTATATTATTATGCAAAAACAATGATGAAATTATTATCACCAATTCTTGTCTTTACAAGTGAAGAATTACATGATCATTTCCATTGTGATGAAAATAAAGCTGAATCTATTTTCTTAGAAGCAAAACCTGAATTGCTTCCAGTAGACAATGAAGAAGTAATTAAAGAATATTATGATCGTTTCTTATTATTAAGAAAAGATGTCTTAAAATCTTTAGAAGAATTAAGAAATGCTAAAGAAATTAAATCTAATATGGAAGCAAAAGTGACTATTTGCTTAAAAGATTCATATCAAGATATGGACAAATTAGCAGATGTCTTAAAACAGCTGTTTATTGTTGCTAAAGTTCAGTTAGTCAATGATTCTACAAATCTTGAAGAATATGACACAGCTTATATTCATAGTGAAAAATTTAAAGGTGTTCAATGTCCAAGATGTTGGAATTATTTTGAAGAATCAGAAATGGAAGGCGAATTATGTCCTCGTTGTCATGATGTCATCCATGGATAAATAATAAATGGTACGATACGTACCATTTATTTTTGAAAGGGGATTGAAATGGAAAAAAATATTCAAGGAAGTTTATTGTTGCTTATAGCTGCTTTGATTTGGGGAAGTTCTTTCATTGTTATGAAAAGTGCTGTTGATTTTTTAACACCAGCAGTATTGTTGTTTTTAAGATTTTCATTGGCAGCTATTTTATTATCACTTATATTTATCAAAAAAATAAAAAAACTCAATTTTCAGCAAATCAAAGGTGGTTTGTTAACGGGGGGCTGTTTGTTTGCAGCTTATTATGTACAGACATGGGGATTGAACTATACAACACCTGGTAAAAATGCTTTTTTAACAGCTGTTTATTGTGCTATTGTTCCTTTTTTGGTATGGCTGTTTTATCATAAACGTCCTGATATTTATAATTTCATTGCAGCTTTTATTTGTGTTTTAGGGATTGGCTGTGTATCTTTAGATGAACATTTAACTATGAATATAGGTGATTTTCTCACATTATGTGGTGGTTTTTTATATGCCTGTCATATTTTACTGATCAAAAAATTTTCTAAAGGAATTGATGGAGGAGCTTTCACATCATTACAGTTTATGGGTGGTGCCATGGTTTCATTTGTTTTTGCCTTATTAACTGAAGATTTATCTATTATAACGCAAATACAGCCATCTATTTATTTGCAGATTCTTTATCTTGTTGTATTTGCTACTGCATTAACAATGTTTTGTCAGACAACGGGACAGAAATATACAAGTGAATGTAATGCTTCATTGATTTTATCTTTGGAATCTGTATTTGGAGTCGCATTTTCAATTGCTTTTTATGGTGAAATTCTTACATTTAAAATCTTATTAGGATTTATTTTAATATTTATTGCGATTGTCATTTCAGAAACCAAGCTATCTTTTTTAAAAAGAGGAGAAATAAAATGAAAAAGATAATAACTTGTATGATTACAATGATTGTATGTCTTGGAATCGTTCCAGTCCATGCAAGTGAAAATTTTCAAGTTTCTTTACACTCAAAATATGCTTATCTTTATGATCAGGAAACTCAAATGGTTTACTTAGATCAAAAAAGTCAGGATAAAATCTATCCCGCAAGTATGACAAAAATTTTAACAGTGAGCTTAGCGTTAGATAAAATACCTGATATACATGAAAAGGTACGTATCACACAAGCGGATTTGGATGGACTGTTTGAGGCTGGAGCCACAATAGCTGGATTTTACGCTGGAGAACTGGTAACATATGAGGATTTGCTTTATGGTGCATTATTACCATCTGGTGCAGATGCTTGTAATGCCTTAGCACGTTTAACATATGGTTCTACTGATGGGATGGTTATGGCTATGAATCAGTTGGTAGAACAATTAAATCTAAAGAATTCTCATTTTATGAATGTAACAGGATTACATCATAATGAGCATTATACAACCGTTTATGATATGGCAATGATTTTGCATCATGCTTTGCAAAATCAAACGTTTGAAGATGTTTTTAATGCACGAACATATACCAGTTCAATGAAAAATCATACGTGGTCTTCATCTTTACAAAGAGGTTATATGAGTTATGGTTTGGATATATCACAAATTGATGGTGCAAAAAGTGGTTTTACAGATGAAGCGCAATTAACTTTAGCAAGTACCATGACTTTTAATGGACATCAATTTATTTTAGTGACAGCATATGCCAGTGGGCAATATACTCAAAATCATGTAAGAGATGCAATTACAGTTTGTCAATATCTTCATGATCATTATCATGAAATTGTTCTTTACAAAAAAGATGAAACGATTGCTGATTATTGGCTTTTACAATCTTTTCAGTTTCGCTATGAATATCAAGCTCCACAAACTTTATCTATCATTATAGATAATAATATATCGACGAAAGATTTATCTTATCAAGTAGATACATCGACTTTTTTAGTAGCACCTATGAAAAGTGGTCAAAAGATAGGGACAGTTTCAATCTATAATGATGATTATTTGCTTTATTCATATGATATGCATTTAATGGAAGATATTGAGTTATCAATGATGGAAAGAATAGCTTATTATGCTGTTATAATCTTTATTATAGGAGCATTAATCACTTGCTTGATTTTAGTTATGAAAAAAATAAAACATAAAAAAAGTGATAGACCATAAGGGAATCTATCACTTTATTTATTTTCTTTTAAATCAATAATACGATCAATACCATATCCAACAAAACGTCCTATAAAAATAATAATGACACCAATTACTGGTAATAATGGATTTCCTCCAAATATAAAGTACCAAAGAATACATAAAAATCCAATTACATAACCAATAAATGTAAAAATGTCTGTATATTTTCTTGATTGATTATCTTGCATAAATTCACCCCATTTGACATAAAATCATTATAACATCTTTCATTATTTTTTCAATACTGTTATAATGTGAAAGGGGGTTTATATGAAAAAAGGATGTCTTTTTGATTTGGATGGAACTTTAGTTAATTCCATCACAGATTTAGCATTATCTACAAATGAAGTCTTAAAGTTACATCATTTACCAACTCATGATATTTCTCAATATAATATGTTTGTTGGTAATGGTGTTAAGAAATTGATGGAAAGAGCTTTAGGTCCAGAACATCTAGATTTATTGGATGTTTGTCTGCAAGACTTCCAAAAAATATATCGCGAACATTGTTTAGATCATACAATACCTTATGATGGAATAGAAGAACTTATTACTTATTTAAAAAAGCAAAATATAAAATTAGCTGTTGTAACAAACAAACCACATGCTTTAGCTATTCAGATTGTAGAACATCTATTTCCTGATACTTTTGTAGCTATCTATGGACAACAGGACTTATATCCTGTCAAACCTGATCCTCAATCAACTTATATGGCATTGATGGAAATGAGACTTGATAAAAAAGATTGTTTTTTTATAGGTGATAGTCAGGTGGACATTGATACAGGATATTATGCTGATATAGATTCTATTGGTGTAACTTGGGGATTTAGAGGGCGACAGGAATTGGAAAATGCTGGAGCTGATTATATTGTTGACAATCCTTATGAAATTATGGAGCTTATTCAAAATGAAAATAGGGGTTAGTCAATGTTTGCTAGGTGTCAATTGTACATATAGTGGAAAGAGCCATCCTCTTGATATTTTGATAGAAATGGATAAAAGACATTCCATTATACCAGTTTGTCCAGAGGTCTTAGGAGGATTACCTATTCCAAGAGATCCTGCTGAAATTCAATCTTTGGAACCCTTGAAAGTTGAAACAATCAATCATCAGGATGTGACTACTGAATATATTTTGGGTGCTCAAAAAGCGTTAGACATCTTTATTAAAAATGATGTTCAAGTGGCATTGTTGAAGTTTAGAAGTCCAAGTTGTGGTTGTGATGGTATCTATGATGGATTATTTCAACATCAATTAATCGAAGGACAAGGTGTTTTTGCTAGAATGTGTCAAAAATGTGGTATTCAGCTTTTTCATGAAAATCAAATTGAAGAATTCTTAAAATATATAGGAAAGGAAGATGATTATGGGACATATTTTAAAGATTCAACCAGTTTTTAAAGAAATGATTTGGGGTGGCCATAAATTAAGAGATGTTTATGGTTATGATATCCCAAGTGATAGCACAGGTGAGTGTTGGGCTATTTCTGGACATCAAAATGGTGATTGTACAATTAGTGATGGAGAATATCAAGGAAAAACTGTTTCTTGGTTATGGCAAAATCATCGTGAACTTTTTGGAAATGTCAATGGTGATCAATTCCCATTATTAGTTAAAATTATAGATGCAAAAGATGACTTATCAGTTCAAGTTCATCCTAATGATGAATATGCTGCCAAACATGAAAACTCATTAGGGAAAACAGAATGTTGGTATGTTTTACAAGCTGATGAAGGAACAAAAATGGTTATGGGACATCATGCTCAAACAAAAGAAGAATTTGTAAAAGCAATTGAAAATGATGATTATGATCATTTATTAAATTCTTTTGAAATTAATAAAGGAGATTTCTTCTATATTCCATCTGGAACGTTACATGCGATTTGTAGTGGTTCATTGATTTATGAAGCTCAACAATCTTCTGATATTACATATCGTGTTTATGATTATCATCGTAAAGATAAAAATGGTAATGAAAGACAATTACATGTTCAACAATCTATTGATGTCACAAATGTACCTGCTGATTTAGCAACAAATAAACTTTTTACAAATAGTCATTTAGATCATGGTTCTAAAACAAGATATGTAGAAAGTGAATTTTTCACTGTTGATTGTTATAGAATGGATGGGGAAAATACAATTACTAATGATAAACCATTCCAATTGGTAAGTATTCTTGAAGGTGAAGGAACATTGGAAGGTATGGAAGTGAAAAAGGGAGATCATTTTATTATATGTAGTGATCAAGAAGAAGTCACATATGATGGTAAAATGACTGTTATGATGACAACATTATAAAAGCAGATGGAAACATCTGCTTTTCATTTTGTAAAAACTGTGGCATAATAGATACGAAAAGAGGGAGAAAAATGAAAGATATATATCAGGAAGCATTAGAATTACATGAAAAAACAAAAGGGAAGCTGGAAGTACAGTTAAAAGTCCCTTTAGAAGAAAGTCATGATTTATCATTAGCATATACACCAGGGGTGGCTCAGCCATGTCGTGAGATTGCGAAAAATAAAGATGATGTCTATAAATATACTTGGAAACAAAATAGTGTTGCTGTTGTCAGCGATGGAACTGCAGTTTTAGGATTAGGAGATATTGGACCAGAAGCAGCTATGCCTGTTATGGAAGGAAAAGCTGTTCTTTTTAAAAAGTTTGGAAATATTGATGCTGTGCCTATCTGTTTAGATACAAAAGATCCTCAAGAAATTATTCGTACAGTTAAAGCTATTGCACCAACATTTGGTGGTATTAATCTTGAAGATATTAGTGCACCACGATGCGTAGAAATTGAAAGAACACTTATCAACGAATTAGATATTCCAGTCTTTCATGATGATCAACATGGAACAGCCATTGTTGTTACAGCTGGTTTATTGAATGCATTAAAAGTTGTTCATAAGAAAATTGAAGATATTACTGTTGTGGTAAGTGGAACTGGTGCAGCAGGAAGTTCTATTATCAAAATGATTCATGCATTGGGTGTTAAAGAAATATATGGATTTAATATCAATGGTATTGTCACAAGAGAAGATTATGATCAATATGATTTTTTAAATCAGGAACTAACTGAAATTACAAATTCTCAAGCGAAACGTATGACAATGGCAGAAGCTATGAAAGAAGCTGATGTCTTTATTGGTGTTTCAGCACCAGGTGTTTTAACACCAGAAATGGTCAAAAGTATGAAAGAAAATCCAATTGTTTTTGCGATGGCAAATCCTGAACCAGAAATTCCTTATCAGGATGCTATTGATGCTGGTGTTGCCGTCATGGGAACTGGACGCTCAGATTATCCAAATCAAATTAATAATGTTTTGGCATTTCCAGGATTGTTTAGAGGGGCTTTGGATGTAAGGGCAAGAAAAATTAGTGAAGGAATGAAATTGGCAGCGGCTCATGGTTTGGCCTCACTTGTGAGTGATGAAGAATTATCACCAACATATGTTATTCCAAATGCGTTAGATCCACGTGTGAGTCAGATTGTAGCTCAGGCTGTTGCAAAAAAGGCTATTGAAGAAGGACTTGCAAGATAAAAGCTATTTACAGCCTTTTTTGTTATGATATGATGAAAACGAAAGGGGACAATATCAACTTAAACAAAAAAAGAAAAAACATAGAGGACATTGAACCTCTATGTTTTTTGCGTGTGCCACGCATGGCATAAAACTTGGTGGTGAAAGTCCACTGTGGAGGTTTCGTACTACCAACCACTAGCCAAAGACAAGGTATCCATCGTAAGGTGTGAACGGGAGGAAGTCGGAGGCAAAATCCTGACCCAAGGAACACGAACTATCTGAGGCATATGCTTATCGGATGAGATTGCGCAACAAATCAAAGTCCAATAGTACGACGGAATAAGCAATGTAAAGATAGTGGGTACATGGGATGAAAGTGTTATGTCTTACCGTGGGAGGTCCTAGGGACATGGTGAAAATGTAATCATGGTGGAAACGTTTGTCCTAGGAAGTCAGCCGAGGTCATAG
>OGPH01000511.1_pt1 | contig 40285 bp, 45 predicted proteins | sample 1552891 | NCBI WGS metagenome assembly OGPH01 (sample SAMEA2580272, study PRJEB22360) | human gut metagenome | biome: human gut; feature: human-associated habitat; material: faeces | place: Denmark | collected 2008/2010 | reverse complement strand
CACAAATTGTCTTATTGGCCGAAACAATCTCAACCACAAGTTATTTTAAATTACCATTTTAAAAAATGGGCACAACAATATCATCTGGATAACCCTCGTGGAAAATGTATTCCCACACAGTTTTCTTTTCATAAAAAATCATAAAGTCAAAACAGATCTGATATATTATTTTTATAGATATCCTTGAGGATATCTTTTTTTATCAAATAAAAAACAATAAGATAGAATACCTTATTGTTAAAAATGAAATCAATCCTATTATTGATATGGATTTTTAGGGATAATAACAGCACCTATTAAATAAGCAAATAGACCTGTACCCCAACTTAAAATAAGCGCAACTGCAATTAATCTGACAATTGTAGGATCAATGTCAAAATATTCAGCAATTCCACCACAGACACCACATACCATGACATCTCGTTTTGATCTATATAACTTTTTACTCATTTGATTTCCTCCATTTTCTTATTCTATACTTTATAACTGGAAAAATATGCTGTCAAGTCTTAAAAACAAGAAAAAGGGATGAACTCCCTTATCTTTCGTTAGCCATTTTTGCAAGTGCTAATGCACCACAAACACCTGCATTATCTCCTAATCCTGGATATACAACATAATCCTGAATAGCATCTGTTGTAATTTCATCTTTTTGAACATAACCATTTAATCTTTCTTGAAGATATTTATGAATCATTGGGAATAATTGTTTTTGATGCATAACACCTCCACCTAAAATAATCTTCTTTGGTGAAATTGTTAAAACATAAATTGCTAATGCCTGAGCAATATACCATGCTTCTAAATCCCATGCAGGGTGATCTTCAGGTAATTCACTTCCCTTTATTCCCCATCTTTCTTCAATGGCTGGTCCTGCTGCTAAACCTTCAAAGCAAGTTCCATGATATGGACATTTTCCTTTATAAGTATCGTCTTCTCTTTGTTCTAGAATCATGTGTCCCATTTCTGGATGTAGTAAACCATGAACAAGGTTTCCTTCCACAATGGCTCCTCCACCAATTCCTGTTCCAATTGTTAAATATAAAGCACTATCTAATCCTTTGGCTGCACCAAAGTATGCTTCACCAAGTGCCGCACCATTCACATCTGTATCAAAACCAATTGGCAAATTAGGATAATGTTCCTGTAAAGCTCCTACAATATTATAGTTTGTCCATCCTGGTTTAGGTGTTGTTGTAATATATCCATATGTTGGACTCTTTAAATCAGGATCAATAGGTCCAAAACATCCTAATCCTAAAGCTTCAATGTCCTTTCCATCAAAAAATTTAAAAATATTTTCAACTGTTTCTTGTGGTGTTGTTGTTGGAAAAGCATCTCTTTCTAAAACATTTCCATTTTCATCTCCAATGGCAACAACAAACTTTGTTCCACCGGCTTCAATTGCACCTAATCTCATTTTTTTCCTCCTTATTATCTTCTTTTATTTTATCACAACTTGTTTCTATTCAAAAGTTATTTCTTCATTGTAAGTGATAATTGTAATGCCTGTGAAGATTCTGTTTCCTTTAACATACTTTCTAAATACTGTTGATAAAAACTTAAATCTTCATTTTGTAAATATTGATAACCATCGCTAGAGCGAAGTTCATCTACATATTGATTGATGTTACCAGTAAAATAGTAACGATTGGCTTTCACTAATACATCTTGAATCGCTGTTCTTTTTTGAGTATCTGATATCCCCTGTAAAGATTTACCGAATTTATTTGCAGAAACTGTATCAAAATACTCGTCTGCATTGACTGAAATTGATAATGACTTTGTATGATAGTTCATTTGATCCTGATTCAATTCAATAATGCCATATTGAAGTGGAGCATCCAATAATGATGAAGACGCAATATCATAGATTCCTTGAATCGTTTTGATATTTTGACAATGTATATGTCCACTTAATACAAATGGAACATGATATTGAGAAAACAGTTTTGCAATCTTCTCATGATCATTAATGGTATATCCATTATTTAACAGTTCATTGTGAATCGCTAAATTATGATGCATCGCAACGAGTGGCGTTTTGCCATCTTTTTGAATATCCTGAAATTGCTTTTCTAACCATTGCATAGTTGAATCTGTAAAAAATCCACTTGCTCCTAGCGTCATTTCTGTTTGTTCATGTGCATTCGAATCCATCATCAACAAGGCAAAATCAGGATTCAAATCAATACGATAACTCAAAGATTCATCATGTTTCGAAGTTGCCAGATGATAACCTAGATTTTGATAAATATCCTGAAAATCCTTAGCATTAATATTATCCACATCAAAATAATCATCTTGACCATAACCTTTTGTATAGATATTATCAATATCATGATTTCCTGGTATAACAGCAACCTGAATGTTCTTTTCTTTTAATTGTTCTAGTTTTTGAGCCAATTTCTGATGACTGCCTTTTTCCCCATTAAAGCTTAAATCACCTGTCAAAACAACAAGATCAGGCTTTTCCTGGATAACCGCCTGTACAAAAGCATCTACAATCTCATCGCCATAAGTGACCATCTTGCCATCACCATATAACATGGAATCTTCAAACCATTCACAATCCTGATAATAATCCTTTAAAAAATAATGTATATCACTTGCGACAATGATTTTTAAATCTTCTTTTTCACTTAATGTTTTTGATTGACATCCCATCAGACAAAGACAAAAAATAAGACAATAAATAATCTTTTTCATAACACATCTAAAAAGAATGGATAGCTAAGCTATTCATTCTTGATTATTCCTATTATTTTTGACAAGCATCATATGCCATATCAAAAATCTTTTGTGCATTGAAATTCTTAAAATCATCATCGCTAATTAAAATGACTGGTTTATCAGGGTTGTCTGCTTTGATTTTTTCATATGATCCTTTTAATTGAGGTTCTACAAGAATAACATCAGCAAGATTACTTGAATATTCTACTGCATGTTCTGAAGCAGACCAAACTGTTGCGTCAACTCTCTTTCTTGAAGCAGCATCTTTTAATTTTGAAGCAAACAAAGTAGATGTTACACCAGCCAAACAACACAATAAGATTTTCATGATTATATTCCTCCTTTTTAGTTCCCTACTATTATTTTACCACATTTTGATATTGACTTCTATTTCTTTTCACTATCCATTATAAATTTATTTGCATCTTCTAAAGAAGCATAACCATAAGCTTTTACTGTATTCATTAATATTTTTTCAATTAAATTTTCATTCTTTTGAACCATATCCAAAACCATTTGACCATATAAATATAATGTTTCATCACTATAAGTCATTAATTCACCTCTTAAATAAGTTTCAAATGAGGTATCATCTTTTTCATCTTCCAAAGAATGAGTGAAACGGGCTTGAGATAATAAATAAGGATATTGATCATTCATATCTTCACGCATTGATACTTCAATATCACATAAAGCATTAATAAAGTCTTTCTTTTGTTGATCAACAGCAGGTAACTGATCTCGAATCGTATTAAAATATTCTGGATCCGTACTTTCCATCATATAGGCATATTTTTCCATGACTGGATTTCTCCCTATTTGTTGAGCTAGTTTTAAATCTTGTAGACAAGCTTTTTGAACATTTTGATAAAAAGCTTCAAACTGACTTTTTCTTTGTAGATAAAATGTTTCAAAATCATCCTGACAACTGGCACGGCCATCAATATGATGAACCTGTTGAAAAAAATCCCATTCTAATTGTACAATTTCATCAACCATTTTCTATCCCTCCATAACATGTTTCATGCGTATACAATCATCTTGAATATGTGACATGACTTCCAGTGTGTGATTGTCTAAAAAATCATCATCACTTGTCGATAAGCCCTGTCGATGAAGTTCACCAATGACTAACTGACATATTTTTTCAATCAGCACAACTTTTTGATCATCAGTATTAATAATATTGTTCTTTTGAGGCCAATGTTGCTTTTGAGATGGCAATTGAACCAATTGTAAAAGCAGTGGTGTGATTGCCTGTAAACATGTACAATCTTTTAATCCATAATAACTCCATTTATAATAAGGCTTATATTTTTTATTCAGTAAATAGAGAAGAGATAATGTCTGATCTATAAACTCATTCAATGCCAGCGTTGCAGCAACTTCATCTTCTCTTTGCATACATCTGGCATAATTATATTGACCAGATTGTGCCATTTTAGCTAAACAACGGGCTATTTTTTTAATACGGATATCTTCTGGATAATAACTTAAATATTGTCTGATTTGAGTCACTTGACCATAATTGTCCTCAAAAATACGTCCATTTGTACAAGCTAAAAGAGCATTTTCATCAGCATATAACCAATCATCTAAAGTTTGTGGTATATGTCTTAAAAACTGTTTAAAAAAGCTTTCAGTTTCAAAAACACCGACTCTTCCATTTCCATGAGCTGAGGTTAATCTTTGAATACCCATGAATTCTTGTGGTAGCTTTTGATAACTGGCCTGTATCTGTTTATGATACTGCTGATAAATATCATGAGGAAGCAAAATACAAAAACCAGGTCCAAAATCATGGTCATGAGAAATCTCATCATCGTACCCCAGACAATCTGATCCCATTCCCAATAATCCAACCGCCATATATGGTTTAATTTCTGAAAACTCTTCTTCTATCATGTTTCTGCCATATTGTTGATAAAAAGCTTCACACAAATCTAAACCTTTGATTGTCTTCATTTCTTTTTGAATTCTGTCGATATTCTTTTGAATTGTCTGATAATCTTTATTTTGCCCATAGACACTCTCTATGAAATGTAAGACACGATGATAAATATCTAAAGCTTTTGCATAGTCTTTTTGCATATAATGGCTTTGTGCTAGCGTCGCTAATGAAGCAAAGTAGTGTGGATCATGAGGTCCATATTGTTGAAAAAGAGAGATCGCCTGATGTAGACATTTTTGAGCTTCATCATTTTGATTGATACTTAAATACATTTGTGAAAGATTTGTATAAGTAATAGCTTCTTCAATTCTATAATCATCCAGTTGTTCAACTATCGCCAAAGCTTTCTTTTGCATGTCAATAGCCTGATGGTAATCACCCATTTCCTGATATAACAGGCTTAAATTATTATAAAAGGCACTATAAAGTTCATCATATGGTTCTAATTCATGATGATAAATCTTTTCTGTCTTTTGATAAAGCGATAAAGCTTCCTGATATTTTCCCTGTACACGATAAAAAGTGGCTATATTGATATATGATGTAGCACCATCAATCGTTTCTTCAAGTCCACACATATCAAGAATTTTAAATATCTGTAAAGCAATCTGATTCCCAGATTGAAACTGTGAAGTAACACGAAAGTAACCTATCATTTCATTAAGCAAAAATAAAATCGTTGCATTATCCTGTCTTTGAACAGCAAGATTGACTTGTTCAACTAAAAAAGCATAAGCTTCATCCAATTCATTATTGGCATACATTTCATCTAATTGTTTCTGTAATTCCTGTATAGTCATGAATATTCTCCTTTAAAAATAAATAGACACATGGGTGTCTATTTATGATTGAGTGCATCTTTCATACCTTTTAAAACAACTTCTCTTGCTGTGATGGCATCTTTTTTATCTAATGGTGGAATACCTTCCAATGGATAATCAATACCTAAGTTCTTATATTTAGCAACACCCATAGTATGATATGGTAAAACATCTAGAGCTTTGACATGTTTAAGGGTTGCGATAAATTGACCTAAACGATATAAATATTCATCATTTTGTGTAATTGTTGGAACAACAACATGTCTGATCCATAAATCAATACCCTTATCATCTACATATTTAGCAAATTTTAATATCATATCATTAGGTTGTGCAGTTAACTTTTTGTGTTCTTCAGGATCAATATGTTTAATATCTAACATAATTAAATTTGTTGAAGCTAACAAACGATCTAATTTCTTTAAATATTCAGGATTTTCATGAAAAGTAATCCCTGACGTATCTAGACATGTGTGAATATTTTCTTCACGACATCTTTCAAATAATTCTATCAAGAAATCTAATTGCATCATGGGTTCTCCACCTGTACAAGTGATTCCTCCGTTTTTATAAAACTCTTTCTTTGTATTAAATTCTTTGAGAATTTCATCAACTGTCATCTGTGTTCCCGTATTTGGTTTCCATGTATCAGGGTTATGACAGTATAAACAACGCATTGGACAACCTTGAAAAAAGACTACAAAACGGATTCCAGGACCATCAACAGTTCCACAACTTTCTAAAGAATGAATATATCCTTTCATTATCTCACCAACTTTCTTTATTATTCTAACATATTTTCTATAAAATATCATTTCATATGTTTTATTTTTCAAACAAAAAGTAACAAAATGTAACATTATCGTAAGCGTAGAATAAAATTTGTTAACTTAAACAATGATAATATAACTACTTTTAAACATGTAAATAATATACTCATCATTATCAGTTAAAAAAATAATATTTAATTCTATTAAATAGGATTAAATATTATTTCAATTTTACTGATGAGTTTAAATAAGCAATATCTTCAATAACAACAATCTTATTATCTTCAAAAATAATATATAGTATTTCTAAATTTCTATTTGGTATTTTTACAACTCTACAATTTTTATTACTAACTCCATGACGATTATATAGTGGATACATATATGGAAATTTTTCGATATTGTCTTTTATATGTTCCAATATATCAGATATAACTATATGATTTTCCTGAGCAAATATAAATATACTTTCATTATATTTGATATTATACATACTATAATCCTTCTTTTTTTAATATAGCAATCATTTCTTCATGAGTATAACTTTTTCTCTTATCTAATACAATTTCTTCTGCCTCTTTTACATGCTTTTTTATATATTCATTAGATTTATAATAATCGATTAATTCATTTAAAATATTCTTTGGAACTATGCAAACGTCATTTAAACTTGGAAAATCTTTTATATCTATTTTTTGATTTAAATCCATTACAATCACTCCTTTTTTTAATTATACCATTTATATACCAAATTTAAAACATTCTTATCCATATATTATATTTATAAGGGTAGGTCAAATGACCTACCCATTATTTCCAAACAGAATAGATAGCATCTCATTGATTCTATTAATATGTTGGTTATCTAATAAAACAAAGAAATTATTTTCGAAACGATCAACACAGAATATCATGACATATAAGATTTCTAGCCTTGTTAATACTTAGGTATTATCTTCGCTATCATATTTTACGATAATGGCAGAGCCAACTAAAGGATTTTGGAATGCATTACTTTCCAAATCTAATACATTAAATGTGATAGAAAATCTTTTTAGTAAAAACTCATTATCAACAATTATTTCAAACTTATAATCTTTAAAACCATACATATGAAACATAAGTAATCATACCACCTATTAAATTCCTCATTGTTTCATAATCAATAATTTCCCTTTCACAAGGAAGACTTCAAAACATTTTTTAGTCCACTTAAAGATAAAATTTTCTTTACAATATCAAATATTCAATCAGTTTCATCATACCACATAATATCATCACATATATAGGATTCATCTTTTTATACTGTAATAATATCATTCCAATTGCAAATATAATCATCATATCAATGCGCATAGATGATAAAGTATGGACTGTATTTTCTCCAAAAAAAGCACTGACTAATATAGACACACCAGCAGTTGCAATCATCGCAACAACAGCTGGTCTTAACGTTTCTAATATACCCTGTAACATTGATAATTTTCTATATTTTAAATAGAAATAAGCTAACAAAGAAACAATGACGCATGATGGGAGTATACATCCTATAGTTGCAAATATAGCTCCCCATATACCAGCAATTTTTTGACCAACAAATGTAGCAGAATTAATCGCAATAGGCCCTGGTGTCATTTGAGAAATTGTGACCAAATCAGTAAATTCACTCAGTGATAACCAAGGATGTAATGTCACCACCTGATTTTGAATCAATGGCAAGGCTGCATATCCACCACCAAAACTAAACAATCCCACCTGTAAAAAGCTCAAAAAAAGTTCCAGCAAAATCATACATGATCACTTCCTTTATGATAAAACGTTCTGACAACCCCTATAGCAATACAAATCAATATCACATAAATCACATTGACATTAAAGAAACATGTGACAACAAATGCAATCATCATAATAGCATTGTTCATCCAGTTCCTTGTTTTGATAACATCTTTTGACATATCATAAACAACAGAACAAATCACTGCACCTACACCTGCCTGCATTCCATCCAATATCAATTTAACATAAATATTGGATTGAAATATTTCATAAAACACAGAAATGGCAGATATAATGATAAAGGGAGGAATAACTGTTCCTAATATAGAAACCAGCAATCCTGGTATACCTGCTATTTTATATCCAACAACAATGGCTCCATTCACCGCAATAGCCCCTGGTGATGATTGTGCTATAGCCACTAAATCTAACATTTCATCTTGATCAATCCAATGAAGTGTATCCACAAACTTCTTTTTCATTAATGTCACAATGACATATCCTCCACCAAAAGTAAAGGCACTTAAATAAAGTGTAGATACAAATAATTGTATTAATTTATTATTCTTCATCTCATCACTTCTTTCTTGAACCTCATTAAAACAAACAATCCGTTTGTTTTTCTATAACTTGTAAATATAAGAATCAGCTCATTACAATAAATGATTTTTTATTCATTATATATAATTTTCATAAATAATCATTTTCCTATGTCTATTGACATCATAGAAATTTGTTTTATTGATGCAATTCAAAAATCCCACTAAAAATAAGTTTCATTCGTTCTTTTATAACATCAAAAAAGGTGCTTAACTCAGCACCTTTTTCATCCTCATTACATTGCTTCGTGGAATGTACGAGAAATAACATCATCTTGTTGTTCTTTTGTTAATTTAACAAAGTTAACAGCATATCCAGAAACACGAATAGTTAATTGTGGATATTTTTCAGGATGTTTTTGAGCATCAATTAATGTATCTCTGTTTAAAACATTAACATTTAAATGATGTCCTCCTTTTGAAGCATAAGCATCTAACATTCCAACTAAATTTTCAACTTGTTGTTCACTTGCAGCCATGATTTTCTCCTCCTTTAAAATTCATCATCGTCATCCATTGGTAAATTTGGAATTTTACAAGCAGTATCACCACTATCACAATCCATCTTTGACACAACAGTGACTTCTTCCATTTCAATATGAGCATCTTCATTCACTTTAACATTAACATGTCCTGAACCAGAGCTCATGCGACCATCTAACATTTTGACTAGTTCATCAATTTCTTTTTGAGTGGCCATGTTTTCACTTCTTTCTATTAATCAAGATTTCCGTTTTTAATTGATTCGATATCTAAGTCACCAGCGAAAACTTGGTCGTCTTTTCCTAAAGCACCAGGGATGACAGTAAATGTATTTGAAATACCATCTTGTGCATCTTTGAATGGTAATTTAGCAACTGATGATAATGAAGAAATAGCACCATGAGAATCTCTACCATGCATTGGGTTAGCACCTGGAGCAAATGGTTGACCAGCTTTTCTACCATCAGGAGTATTACCTGTAGCTTTACCATATACAACGTTAGAAGTAATTGTTAAGATTGAAGTTGTAGGATAAGAATTTCTATAAGTATGATGAGAACGTACCATTGCCATGAAAGTTTCAACTAACCAAGTTGCAATTTCATCAACTCTGTCATCATCGTTACCATATTTAGGGAAATCTCCTTCTACTTCGTAATCAACAACAACACCATCTTCATCTCTAATACATTTAACTTTAGCATATTTAATAGCTGATAAAGAGTCAGCAACGACTGATAATCCAGCAATACCTGTTGCGAAATAACGTTTAACTTCTCTATCATGTAATGCCATTTGAATTCTTTCATAAGCATATTTATCATGCATATAATGAATGATATTTAATGCGTTAACATATACACCAGCTAACCAAGACATCATATCTACAAATTTAGCTTTAACATCTTCGTAATCTAAGTAATCACCTTCAACTGGTCTATATTTTGGTCCAACTTGTTTCTTAGTTTTTTCATCTACACCACCGTTGATAGCGTATAATAAACATTTAGCTAAGTTAGCACGTGCACCAAAGAATTGCATTTCTTTTCCAACTCTCATTGAAGATACACAACATGCAATTGCATAGTCGTCACCATGAGTTACTCTCATTAAGTCATCGTTTTCATATTGAATTGATGAAGTTTCAATTGAAGTTTTTGCACAGAATGCTTTGAAGTTTTCTGGTAAACGAGTTGACCATAAAACTGTCATATTTGGTTCAGGAGCTGTTCCTAAGTTAGATAATGTATGTAAATATCTAAATGAAGTCTTAGTAACCATATGACGTCCGTCAACACCAACACCACCGATTGATTCAGTTACCCAAGTTGGATCTCCTGCGAAAATTGAGTTATATTCTGGAGTTCTTGCGAATTTAACAATTCTTAATTTCATAATGAAATGATCAATAAATTCTTGGACTTCTTCTTCAGTGAATAATCCTTTCTTTAAATCTCTTTCTACATAGATATCAATGAATGTAGAAGTACGTCCTAAAGACATTGCTGCACCATTTTGTTCTTTAACTGCACCTAAATATCCAAAGTATAACCATTGAATAGCTTCTTGGCAGTTAGTTGCTGGTTTAGAAATATCAAAACCATATTTTGCAGCCATTTCTTTTAATTCACTTAAAGCTCTAATTTGTTCACTTAATTCTTCACGTAATTGAATAACTTTAGAAGTCATTCTCTTTTCAGTTGTCGCAAATTGATTTTTCTTATCTTCAATTAATTTATCTACACCATAAAGTGCAACTCTACGGTAGTCACCAATAATACGTCCACGTCCATATCCATCTGGTAAACCAGTGATAATATGTGAAGAACGACAAGCTCTAATTTCTGGAGTATAAACATCAAATACACCTTGGTTATGTGTTTTTCTGTATTCTCTGAAAATATAAGAAACTTCTGGATCTACTTTATATCCATTTGTTTCACAAGCTTGTTCAGCAATACGGATACCACCAAATGGTTGTAAAGATCTTTTGAAAGGTTTATCAGTTTGAACACCAACAATTTTTTCTTTAGATCTGTCTAAATAACCAGCATCATGTGAAGTTAATGTTGATACAACTTTTGTATCCATATCTAAAACTCCACCAGCTTCTCTTTCTTGCTTAGTTAAATCCATAACTTGTGCCCATAAATCTTTTGTGTTTTGAGTAGGACCAGCCAAGAAAGAATCATCACCATCATATGGTGTGTAGTTTAATTGAATGAAATCTCTTAAATTCACTTCCTTGTTCCATTTCCCTGCTTGGAAACCATCCCAAGCATCATTCCATTTTTCTTTAAATGTCATTTTCTAAACCCCCTGTTTGTTTATTTCTCATTCATTATAGCACTAATATACTATTGAAACAATAAAATAACTTGTTTTTTTTTCGCAATTTTCTGCCATAAAATGAGTCGCTGGAACTTGACAACTCCAATATAACAGATTCTTTTTTTTAATGCTATTTATATGCTTCAAAAATTGATTTTTTTACAAAATCTTTACAAAAAAAAGATATACAGGTTATCCTATATATCTCTTCATATCAGCTTCTATATTTTCTGACTGTCTACCAAAAATCATTGATAAACTGTCTTTTCCTTCAACAATTCCACTTGCTCCTAAAGATCTGATTTTTTCAATATCGACAAGCTGTTGATTATCCAATACAACTGTAACTTTAGAAGCACTGCTGCGTACTTCTTTAATATTGTTTTTCCCACCAAGGGCCTGCAATAATTCTTCAATTGGTAATGTTGATTTCATTTCCTGATCTAAACGTTTATTCTTAATAAAATGAATAAATCCAAAATAAAGTAAAATCAAAGCCAAAATAATCGCAATCACAACAAAAATATATTCAACATCCATATTTTCACATCCTTTTTTAATTGAAGTATTTCTTTTTTATAGTATACTATAAGAAGATAAAAAAAGAAAGGAGCAATGTCATGGAACAAATCAAAAAACTCTGTCGTGAACAACCATTGATTTGTATCATTTGTATTCTGGCATTGATTAGCTGTTTTGCTATTTTAAGTGCTACGCCTATGATTTCTAATAAAGTTGGAAATCCTGAAACATTATGGTTAAGACAAGGCGCTTTTTATATAATTTCTGCAGTTATGGTTTTTATTATATATAAAATAGGGAAAGATCAGATTTATGATAAAATATGGATTATCTATTGGATATTGATGGTTCTCTTAATTATTTTGGCTATCGAGCATTTCATTTATACAAGATTATGGCCTGGTCATCATATTATTCCTCTGGTCAATACGGCTGGGGGGGCAACCTCATGGTTTAACTTTCCTTTTTTAAGTATACAACCATCAGAATTCATGAAAATTGCCATCGTTATCGCCTTAGCGAGAATCACAAAAGAACATAATGATTATTATCTCATTCATACGACAGAAACAGAAATCAAATATATCTGGAAATGTATGAAAGTCGTCATTCCCCCTGCTTTACTTGTTTTACTTCAAAATGATACGGGTGTTGTTTTGATTTTATTAGTTGGTGCTGCTTTTGTTATTTTTTCCAGTGGTCTTAGAAAGCAATGGTTCATTTTTGGTTTTGGTTTGATTGGTATTATATTGTTGATAGGAGCCTATCTCTTTGTTTATCAACCTGAGATTTTTGAAAAGTTTTTAAGTTCCCATCAAGTTGATCGTTTTTATGGATGGCTTGATCCTGAAGGCACATACAACAAAGAAGGATATCAATTGTTTAATTCTTTACTTTCTTATGGAAGTGCCGGATGGTTTGGACATGGTTTCCAATCTGTCATTAAAGTCTTCCCAGAAGCGCAGACCGATTTTATCTTTGCTGTTATTTTAACAAATTATGGTTTTGTTGGTGGTTTGATTACCGTTGGGGCTATTGTTGCTTTTGATATCATCATTTTAAAGATTGGGCTTGATTCTACCAATCAGCAAGATAAGTTCATGACCATTGGTATCATTGGCATGCTGTTGTTTCAGCAGATATGGAATATGGGTATGATTTTAGGTCTATTACCTATTACAGGTATTACATTGCCATTTATTTCTTATGGTGGGTCTTCACTTTTATCTTACATGATTGCAGTTGCATTATTTATTGATATTAACACTCAAAATAATATTATGAAAAACAGATCTGTGATTCAATAACAGACCTGTTTTTTTGTTATAACAATCTTTTGTTTTGTAACTGGATGTACAAATCCAACCATATAACTATCTAAATCAAAATTGCCCTGACCATCACCATATAGACAATCACCAATCAAAGGATGATTAATAGCAGCCATATGAACTCTAATCTGATGTGTTCTTCCTGTTTCAAGTTTCATTTCTAATAGGGTTCTATCATGTTTTATAGCTTTGACAGTATAGTGCGTACAAGATTCTTTCCCACGTTTATCAATTATACGTTTCATTTGGAATTCTTCTTTATAAATAGGCAAACGAATGGTTCCACCCGCTTTGACTATCCCTTTAACATGAGCACGATAACGTCTATCAATATGCTGGAGATCTTTCATGATTTTATCATGAATATAACGATATTTTGCAACAATCATTAATCCGCTGGTATCTTTATCTAAACGATTAACAAGATGAATAGTTGAATTCAAATGAATTTGCTGATAATAAAAAGTTAAAGCATTCGCTAAAGTATAATAGGGATGCTGACGAGTTGGAATCGAAGGCAATCCCTTAGGCTTATCAACAACCAATAAATAATCATCTTCATAGACAATCTTTAATGGTATTTCAACCGGTACCATATGATTGTCTTCTGGTGGATAAATAATGGTTAAGGTTTCCCCAACCTGCAATAGATATCGAACTGTCTGATGTTTTCCATCTACCAGAATTTCTCCCTTCATTTTAATAGCTTTGATTGCTTTTTGACTGATTCCATGACGTAAAAGAAACTCACCAATAACACAAGGTTCATCTATAATCCAATATTGTTTCATGAATTCAGATATGCCCTTTTTAAACGCTGTGTAAAAGACACATTTCTATATTGTAAAAAACGTGCTTTTTTGGAAGACATTTTGACACAGATACAATCCTTATCTTTTAAATCAATAACCAGATGATCAACGCCAAGAATAGCCCCCTGATAACTTTGTGACTGAAAACGAATTGTATGCGATTGATCAAGAATCAAAGAAGAGCCTAGTGAGCGATAAGCATTATGGTGAATACCTGCAATTTCACTTAACTGCATCAATCCTGTACAAGTATTAATAACAGCACCTCCTAAAGATTTATTATAGGCTGTTGACCCTACTGGGGTTGATACACATAGACCATTTCCTCTAAAAGTTTCAAAATATTCATCATTAATATAAACATCCATAACCTGAGAACGACGATTATTTTCAATTCTCACTTCATTTAAAGCAAAATATATTCCTTCTAAGCAAGACACTTCCAACAAATGACGTTCATAAATACGATGCTGTCCATTTTGAATATCCAAAACAAGCTGTAGATATTCATCACGCTGATAATCAGTTAAAAATCCCAGCGTTCCTGTATGAATTCCAATGAAAGCAACACGATCAATCGCATCTATATATTTATGCACACTATAAAGCATTGTTCCATCGCCACCTACACTAATCACGATATCTGGTTCTTTTTCATTATATGTTAAAAACGTATTTAACTGTTCTTTTAATTTTTCACTGAGTGTGATAGATTCCTGATCTTGTTTACATACAATTGCATATGTTTTCATAACTTCACCACCTATGATTTATATTATATAAAAATTGCAATAGAATGCAATACAAGATAAAATAAGGTGAGGTGATTTCAATGCAACAATTAGAAATAGAATATAAAATTCTTTTAACCCAAGATATCTTCCATCAAATTCTTCATGATTATCAAAACAAAATAACAAAAGATTATATCCAAATCAACGATTATTTAACTCATCCTATTTTATCTCAAAAAAAATATATGTTACGTATTCGTACCAAAAACAATCAGTACGAACTCACTTTAAAAAGACCTTATCAAAATCATCGTTTAGAAACCAATCTGTCTTTAACAGAAACAGAAAAAAATTTATTTTTGCAACATCGTTTAAAAAACGAAATCACGGATATTTTAGAAAATGATGGCATTAAGATCAATGAATTACAACATCCCTTTTCATTAACAACCCATCGTTATGATATTCAATTACCTGAAGGTGTTTTATCTTTAGATGAAAATACTTATTTAGATCAACATGATTATGAACTAGAATTTGAAGTCAATGATGAAACCCAAGGATTCTCACAATTTTTAAAAATCATTGAGCCTTATCATTTACACTATCAACACAATTGTCCAAGTAAAGTTGCACGTGCTTTTGAAGCATATAAAAACAGTCATAAGTGACTGTTTTTATAATTGCTGAAGTATGTTTTCAACTAATTTTTGACTGACGATTTCATAATCTTTTTCATGAGGAGCAGGTGCATAAGCAAAAGAAACATCTTTTGCTATCGTTGAAGCATCTTCAACCCAATCTTTACAAGAACTATGTACCTGTTGCACTTTTGTTTTCTGTAAGATTTCTAAAACATTTGAAGCATTCACACCACTACCAACTAAGATTTCTATATCTTGTCCATAACGCTGTTGAAGCTTTTCTAAAAGTTCAAGAGCATCTATCGCTTTTGCTTTTAAACCACTTGTTAAAAGACGATCAACACCTAATTGAATTAATATTTCAATAGCCTGAAAAGGATCATCTACACAATCAAAAGCACGATGAAAAACAGCTTCCTTATGATAGGCATGGATGATTTCAACAAATTCCTGGGTACGTTTTTCATCAATATGTCCTGATGCATCTAAAAATCCAAATGCCAAGCCATCTGCTCCATTTTCTAACATGATCTTTGCATCCTGTTTCATCACTTCATATTCTTCTTCATCATAACAAAAACCAGCACCCCTAGGGCGAATCATTGTTATGACTTTTAAACCTGTATTTTGCTTTGTCATTTTCAGTGTGGCCAATGAAGGTGTCAGACCACCTAATGATAAAGCACTATTCAATTCAATGCGTGTTGCTCCAGCTTTCCATGCCGCTAAAGCATCACTATAACTCCCACAACAAATTTCTACTATTGGTTTCATACAATCTCCTCTACTTTTCTTTCAATGGGGCCATGCGTGTTTGCATATATTCATCAAGCCATTGTTGACTGGCGGGTTGATAGGTACAATGATTTCCTTCTCTTTGCACCAGATAAACAGTTGGTTTTAAATGTGGTAAACAAACGACAAAAGAAAATGCTTCAATATTACTTGCTACACCAAATTCTCCATCCTTATTCATAGCCACAACAGATAAATCCCCTGAATGCCCTCGTCTTTTGATTAACTTTTGTTCAAGTTCAAAAACAGCTTTTTCACAAGCTTTTTGTGGATGCATTCCCTGTGCCATGAGTCTGACGATTTCATAAGAAATACATCCCTTCATTAAATCTTCACCTAAACCTGTCGCTGAAGCTCCTCCAATTTGTGAATCCACATAAAAACCTGAACCTATAATAGGTGAATCGCCAACTCGCCCCTTTTTCTTCATAAACAATCCACTCGTTGATGTCGCTGCTGTCATCTTACCAGAATCATCTAAACAAACCATCCCAACTGTATCATGACCAGCATATGGCTGGAGTTTTGATTGCTCTTCTTTGATGCGATTTTTATAATGAATCTTAGCACGATCCGTAAGCATATTCTTTCTTTCAAAACCTTCCTGACTGGCAAAACTTTCAGCCCCTTGACCAACCAACATGCAATTGACTGTTTCATGCGATAAACGTCTGGCAATTGATATAGGATTTGCAAAATCTTGAAGAGAAGCCACTGCTCCAACACTTAAAGTATCTCCATTCATGTATGCTGCATCTAATTCTACTTCCATGGCTTCATTAGGTAATCCACCATATCCCACTGACTTATAATAAGGAAAATCTTCCACTTCTTTAATAGCCATTTCAATAGCATCACCAGCATCACCTTGACTATCTAATATTTTTTCAGCTTTTTCAATCCCTTCCTTAGCCATACGCCAGGTTGCAATAATCCCCCACATGTTTATCTCCTTTCTTTCATATATCGTATTTCAAATTCTTGTTGACTTATAGGTTTATCATAATAATAACCCTGTCCATAATGACAACCAAGTGACTTTACAAAATCATGATATTCTTTTGTTTCTATTCCTTCAACAACTGTAGAAATAGATAAAATTTTTGTCAATTTAATAATTTCTTCCAAAATAATTTGAGCTTTCTTATTTTTTCCATCTAATATTTCTTGTAAAAATATTCTGTCTATCTTTAATTCATCAATATCGATCTTTCCTAAAATATTTAAAGATGAATAACCACTTCCAAAATCATCCATTGAAACTTTAAATCCTATTTGATGTAGCTGTTCTATCTTTTCATTGACTGCATCTACATTATTAATGACCAAATCTTCTAATATTTCTAAAGTCAGCAAATGAGCTGGTACTTGATACTTTTGAACAATCGCATTTAATCGTTCGACATAATCAGATTCATAGAACAATAATTTAGATTGATTGACAGAAATACCGATAGGCTCTATACCTTGATCCATCCATTTTCTAATTTGTAGACACGCCTGTTCAAACATATACATATCTAATTTCATACAAAAGCCACTTTTTTCAAAAATAGGAATAAAATGATTAGGATACAATTGCTGGTTATCTTGTGTGATCCAACGGACTAAAGCTTCACTACTTTGTAATTGACCAGTTTCCATATCAACTTTTGGCTGTAAATATAATTGAAATTCTCCATCTTTTAAAGCCTGTTCCATATGACTTTCAATATAATTATCCATTATTTCCTGTTCATGTAATTCAATATCATAAAACCAAATATTAGAAAGTATCGTTTCCTTTGATTTTGCTAAAGCAAACATAACTCTGACCATTAAATCTTCAAAACAATTATCCACAATCAGCTCTTCACTTGATATCGCCACACCACAATGAATCTTCAAATGATAATTTGTGTGTAATAAATCCATATATTCAATAATCTCTTCCATCATTTGATTAAGGCGTGTCAATAAAACGGATTCCTCTGTTTCACATAGAAAAACATAAAATTGATCTGCTGTATCTCGGCAAAAAAATTCTCCATCATGTAGATTGTTTTCAATCACTTTCTTTTCATGACATAACAACTGATTTCCCAAATCATGACCAAAAATTTCATTAAAAAACTTAAATTGATGAATATTTAAAACAGCCACACTACAACATTTATTATCTATAAAGTATCGTTCACCCAAAGTCATAAAATAAGAAAAATTATATGCTCCTGTTAAATGATCAAAATAAGCGACTTTCTGTAACTCACGATTGTTTTTTAAAATAATACGATATCCATAAATCAACAATCCTACAACTAACAATATGATACTTAAAAATATCAAACCTACCATTCTCATATTCCTATCAGCAAACAAGTGAGAATCTTCCAACATATTAACACATAAAAGATTCCAATCTTTTAATCCAATGGGTTTTAATAGAGCGTGATATTGTGCATTTTCATATTCAAATGAAAATGTTATATCTTGATGATCTTTTAAATGTTCTTTCATTTGCTGATAATCTTGTTTTTGCAAAAAAGGTTGTTGAAATATTGAAGTCTGATGAAAAATATCATATTGAGAGTTAACTAAAACTTGACCAGATTCATCAACAAGATAAGCATACGTATCCCCACCTAAAATACCACTTCCTTGCCCAGCATCCATCAGCAATTCTACTGTTTGTGTGGCGATTAAAGCTCCCACAATCTGTTTGTTTTGATAAACCGGGGTTCCATAAGCATAAATCATTTCATGAGTTAATTGACTTTGAAAAATATCAGATACAGTACGTTGATTAGCCAAAGTATCATAAACAACACTTTGAATTTCTTCTTGAAAATCTGTTAGAGGCTTATTGACCAATACCTCTTGATTTAAATTGGCAACAACTCCCCTTTCATTCAAATCAAAATACATCATCGTTATAAAATCATTTTGTTCATTAGTTTCTTCTAAAACCTGTGGAAATTCTTGATTGTTTGTTATATTTTCCATCTGTAAAACACTAGCAAAAGAATCTAAAAATTGAAAATCATTATCTATTTGTTTTTGTATTATATGAATGTATTTATCAACAGTATTATCAACTTGGTCAATCATATTATTTCTGACAATATGATTTAAATAAATACGCAAAAAAATACTCATAGTCAAAAGCAGCACTACAATAACAGAAGAAATTATGATCATTTTTTTCATTTTTTTCTCAAGTTCCCCTTTTATCATCATTTTTTCCTCCATTATTTCTCATTTCTCCATGATATTATATCACTTTCTTGACAACTATAAAACATTCTCTCACAAAATAAAAATCGCCTCTATCTCAGTATAGAAACGACTCATTATCTTTTATTCGCAACCATCATCACATTTATGGTCCTGATAATATTGTTCCTTAATATCAGTAAATTGTGGACAGAAGTCACTATTATTACATTCTTGTAAACGACGCAGTTCACGAGGAATAAAAGCACGAATTTCTTCAGCATTATAACCGACCTGAAAACGTCTTTCATCAATAATAATAGGTCTTTTTAAAATAGATGGATTTTCTTGAATAAAATGAATTAATTCATTAATAGACATATCATCTAAATCTATTTTATTTTCTTTAATAATCTTTGATCTTTTAGAAATAATGTCATCTGTTCCATTTTCACTTCTTTCTAAAAGTTCTTTTAACTCAGTTTCACGTAATAATGTAGAAAAAATATTTTTTTCAACATAAGGAATCTGATGTTCTTTCAGCCATGCTTTGACTTTTCTACATGAAGCACAACTTGGTGCTGTATAAATTCTAATCATTACATCATCTCCTCTTGTTTACTCATTATACATCATTTTCAACAATTATGAAATTATTTTTTATGATTCTATTGATTTTACATCTTTGTCGTTCTATAATGACTTTACAGCAATGAAAGAATGGAGTAGTTATCTATTCATGTTAAGAAAGCTTGTGGGTGATGCAAACAAGCCATGAACGATAATGAATTGGGATTCTGGAGCTAAAAATGGCATGAGTCATTTTTCGTGAGTCGCGTTAAGACAAGAGTGCATATCAATGATATGAATAAAGGTGGTACCGCGTATTTATACGTCCTTTTTTAAGGACGTTTTTTATTTTAAAGGAGGTCGTTATGATGAAAAGAATGTTAAGTGGAATTAAACCAACTGGTCGTGTGACTTTAGGTAATTATATTGGAGCTATCAAACCTTTTGTTTCTTATCAGGATGAATATGAAATGTTTATTTTTATTGCTAATCTTCATTCTATGACTATTTATCAAAAGCCTGCTGATTTACGTAAAAATACGAAAGATTTAATTGCATTGTATATTGCTGCTGGATTAGATCCTGAAAAAGTCACTTTATTTTTACAATCCGATGTTTTAGAACATGCTCAACTTGGTTGGTATTTAGGATGTATGGTGTCTATGGGAGAACTTTCACGTATGACACAATACAAAGATAAAAAAGCCAAAAATGAAGTCATTGGTGCTGGTATATTTAATTATCCTTCATTAATGAATGCTGATATTTTAATGTATGATCCTGATTTTGTACCGGTTGGTGAAGATCAGAAACAACACGTAGAATTGTGTCGTGATATTGCTGAAAGATTTAATTCACGTTATAGCGAAACTTTCAAACTTCCAGAACCATTAGTGACTAAAGTGGGTGGACGTATCATGGATTTACAAAATCCTACAAAGAAGATGTCCAAATCTGATGAACTAGGAAAAGGAACCATTTATATCTTAGACGATATCAATATTTCTAAAAAGAAAATCAAATCTGCCGTGACGGATAGCGATGGTCATATTCATTATGATCCTGAAAATAAACCAGGTATTTCTAACTTATTGGAAATTTATTCAATATTAGCAAATCGTCCTATTGAAGATCTTGAAAAACAATATGATGGTAAAGGCTATGGAGAATTTAAAAATGATTTAGCTGAAGTTTTAGGAGAAGAACTTGAAAAGATACAAAATCGTTATCATGAAATTATGAGTGGTTCTTATTTAGATGATATTTTAGAAGAAGGTGCCAAGAAAGCACGCATCATCGCAAGAAAGAAACTAGCCAAAGTGGAAAGAAAAATTGGAATTACAATTAAAAAGAAATAAAACAGAAAGCAAACTTCTTAGGGATATGAAGTTTGCTTTTTAACCTTTTTGAACCAATTCTTTATACAATAACTCATGCAAGGATGTATATCCTTTTTCAATCTTATGTTTTAAAGCCAAATATTTTTCACTGGGATTTTCTCCTTCAATATGAAATTGTTGGCATATTTCCAAAAAGACATCATAACGGACCACAAAAATCTCATCAATAACTTCTTCTAGACACATTTTCTTTAAACGCTCATTTCTTGTTAAACCAAATTCTTTATCATAAGCTTCATCTTTGATCTGATATTGAAAAAAAGTCATCGGTTCTTGTTTTAATATGTCATTAATCTGTTGTCTTTGTTGCCATGAAAAAGTTCCTCTACGTACAATCGTATGATTTTTAATATCCACAACAAAGCAATAATGACCATCACCAACAATAAAAATACCATCTGTTCCACTGAATTGATAAAATTTCGCATATAAAAAATCATGTAACTGTTTTGTTGAAACATGATAAAGAGGTGCATTTTCTATTTCTTCATAAGAATCATCGTCCTGCCACTCATATGGTTCTAATAATTCTTCATCATCATAAACAAAATTCACTAACAAAATATTCAACCCCCTGTAATGTATCATATGTTTATTATACCTAAAAAGACCATTCTATAATCATCATAAAAAGAAAAAAACTCACTGTTGCAGTAAGTCTAAGAATGGGTATATCAATATATGTTGTTTCATTTATTTGTCACGCTTTATTGCTTTGGCATGATTTCTCCAACCATGAAATCAATCGTTAATGTTGTATGATTCAATGAATATTTTATTTTACGTAAAACTCTACTCATAACACCTTTGGCATCGTCATTATGACATGCAGGCAAAAGAACAACAAACTGATTCACATTTAACCTGCATACAACATCACCAATACGAAGTCCACTGAGTAAAGCATCCTGTACTTTCGTCATCATTCTTTCAATGGCTTTTTGGGAATGTTGATCCTCAATCTGTGAATGATCAAGAATTGTGATTAAACATAACTGAGAACAAATTCCCAATCTTCACATCATTCTTGATTGCATAGTATATATTTCTCTAAATGTTCCATACTCACAAAGAAAAGCCCCATAAGCTTCATCACGTGAAAGCTCCTGTTGAATTTCCATAATATCTAAATCTTCATCATGACTTTCTTTTTTAATCATCTCATATAATTTCAGCATTGACTCAGATGGCTTAACACCTAAAGTCTGATACAATAAATCGGTTGTTGCTTTATATATCTCTTTTGCTTTTTTATACTGCTGTTGAAAATATAAAGAACGAATCCAGATTTCATAAATAGACTCTTCTAAATTATCAATCTCAATAGCACGCTTAGCTATTATTTCCATCTTCTCATAATCCTGTTTATCTTCCAACAGCTTTGCATACTCAACAACCTTATCCATATAAAGTGAATGATAATAAACACGTTTAGATAAAGTATTATGATCTTCTTTAATTTCTACCAAATACTTCCCTGTATATTCATTAAGAAACTTTTCAAAATATTCTTGTTTTGAAGAATCTCTTAAATATTTTTCATACTTTTCAAATTCAACTGTATCTATTCTTAAATGATATGCCGGATTAATCGCATACGATCCTTTTCCAGTTATAATAAAGTCTGTAAATCCAAACTCTTTTTTTAATAAGGCTCTTAATCTATATATTAAATTTTTTAATGCTCCTATAGGATTATCAACATCATCTAAATACCATAACATTTCAATCAGTTCATTAGAAGGCACTGTTCGCTGATAATGAGATAGGAGATAAGCAAATAATTTCACAAGTTTTTCAGATTTCATTGTGTCACTATCAATTGTGCAATTATGATATGAAAACGAAAATTTACGAAACATTGTTATATTAACATAATCGTTCATTGACATATAACCCCGCTCCCTATATAATCTGTGTTTTCATTTTTATTTTAATAGTTTTCTTTAAATTTGACAAGAATTTTAAAATATAATAACACGATTCAAAAAAGCGCTTACATTTTTGACAAAGTTGATGTCTTTTTTTGTTATTTTTTCTATGAAATGTTCTAAAAAATAATCACTTTTACATATAATCAAAGATGAATGAATATGTATTTTTATACAGAAAAAAGCCAACTCAATGAGTTGACTTTGCTTCACATGAAATTAAGCTTTACCAATGCATCCGAATAATTCCATTTTTTCTTTAACACAAGTTTTAATAGCTTCAGCACCTGGAGCTAATAATTTACGAGGATCGAATCCTTTACCTTCTAAATCTTTACCAGCTTCAATATATTTACGAGTAGCTTCTTGGAAATATAATTGACATTCAGTATTAACGTTGATTTTAGAAACTCCTAATGTGATAGCTTTTTTAATCATATCAGCAGGAATTCCTGTACCACCATGTAATACTAATGGTAAAGTTCCTGTTTCTTGTTGAATAGCATCTAATGCATCAAAATCTAAACCTTCCCAGTTAGCAGGATATTTACCATGAATATTTCCAATACCTGCTGCTAAGAAATCTACACCTAAATCAGCAATCATTTTACATTCTTTAGGGTCAGCAACTTCACCTTTACCGATAACTCCGTCTTCTTCTCCACCAATTGAACCAACTTCTGCTTCAACTGATACACCTTTTGAATGACATAAAGCTACGATTTCTTTTGTTTTTTCAATATTTTCTTCGATTCCATAATGAGAACCATCAAACATAATTGAAGAGAAACCAGCTTCTAATGCAGCTTTAGCTCCTTCATAACTACCATGATCTAAGTGTAAAGCAACTGGTACAGTAATATTTAAAGATTCAACCATTGCTTTCACCATTGCAGAAACTGTTTTATATCCAGTCATGTATTTAGCAGCTCCTTCAGAAACTCCTAAAATAACTGGTGCTTTTAATTCTTCCGCAGTTAATAAAATTGATTTAGTCCATTCTAAGTTGTTGATATTAAATTGACCAACAGCATAGTGACCTGCTTTTGCTTTATCAAGCATTTCTTTAGCTGAAACTAATCCCATAATTCAAATCTCCTTTACATTTTTTTTACACATATATCATACACTGATTTTATGAAAATTTCCATAAATATTCTCTTTTTTATCATTCTTTTATTGCTTTTTCTAATTGTTCTAAAGCTTGTTTTAATGTTGAACGTGGACAAGCGACATTAAATCTTTCAAATCCTTCTCCACCTGTTCCAAAGATATAACCTTCATCCAGCCATAAATGTGCTTTTTCCAACATAAATGTTTCTAATTCATCTTTATTCATACCTAAGCTTCGCATATCTACCCAGACAAGATACAATCCCTGTGGATCAATCACCTTAATTTCTGGTAGTCTTTCAGCAAAGAATTCTTTCATATAAGCTATATTTCCAGATAAATAATCTACCAATTCATCAACCCACTGAGCTCCATATGTATAAGCTGCTTCACAGGCTTCTAATCCAAAAATATTAGGATCACTCATACCTGAAGCATTTTTTTCTTTTTGAAATTTTTCTCGTAGATCTTCATTTTTAATAATAATATTAGATGTCTGTAAAGCCGCCAAGTTAAATGTTTTAGATGGCGCTGTACAGATAATGCTGAATTCCCCAAATGATGGATCTACATTATAGAAAGGAACATGTTCATTTCCCTCATAAATAAAGTCCATATGAATTTCATCACTAATCACATAAACATGATGTTTCTGACAGATTTTACCTATCTGATACAATTCATCACGTGTCCAGACTTTACCAATGGGATTATGTGGATTACATAAGATAAACATCTTGACATCATGATCAACGATCTGTTTTTCAAACACTTCAAAATCACATTCATAATGATCATCCTGAAATACAAGTGGGCATTCTACAACCATTCTTTCATTTAAATGGATAGATGCATCAAAAGGATAATAAACAGGTTTCATTACCATAATGGCATCACCTTTTTGTGTATAGGCTCTTACTGCTAATTTTAAAGCACCTACAACACCTGAAGTTGTGACAATCCATTCTTTTTGAATATCAAAATGATGGCGTGTCTTCATCCAGTTAATGACAGACTGATAATAACTTTCAGTTGGTGAGGCATATCCAAAAACGCCATGACTGGCACGCTTAACCAAAGCTTCTTTGACTTCTGGAAGAGTTTCAAAGTCCATATCTGCTACCCACATTGGAATCATATGTGAATCTTGCATTTTTTCACCATCATATTTCACACTGTTTGTTCCTTTTCTTTCAATCACTTTATCAAAATCATACATCTTCTCTTAATACCTCTTTTCCTTCAAATTCTGCTTTTGAAAAATGAAATAATGCTATTCCTAATGCCATTGACAAATTTAATGAATCAATTTCCTCATGATGAGGAATAAAAACACTTTGACCATAATTTAAATATGTATCATCCAAACCATGACTTTCATTACCAAAAACCAAACTCTGATATTGATGAGAATGAACCTGATGAATATTTTTAGCCCCTTTCAACATAAAAGGATAGAACTCATGATCAGAAAATGCATGATAATATTCTTCAAATGAGTCATAGTAAGCAACATTCAAATGAAAGATGGCTCCCATTGATGCTCTAATGACTTTAGGATCAAAAATATCAACAGCTGGTTTAATAATAGCTAAGTTTTTATATCCAAATCCTAACATTGTACGCATAATTGTTCCCATATTTCCCATATCCATGGGATGTTCCAAAACAACATGATGAGCCTGTTGTAAGGGGGATGTATAGATTTTAAAAACGCCAATCGCATAACAATTATTTTTAGGACTTAATTTTTCAATCGTACGATCATGTACATCAATTGGAATATGATATTGTTGGCATAACTCTTGAATCATAGGATATCCCCTATTTTGATGAATGGATGAATGAACAACCACTCTGACGACATCCTGTGGTCTATGTTTTAACAGTTCAATCGTTGGAAAAACACCTAAAGTATAAGACTGATCATTTCCTTTTTTATATAATTTCATATTCTCCTTCTTTTTCCTTCCTGATGATTTGTGCCTGCTGATAATAAGACAAAGCAAAGCGATGATTCTTTTCTACATAACGTCCAAGTTCATATAATTGGCTTAACAATAAGCAAGCATCATAACTATTTAATCGTGCTGACTGATGTAAATAATCTAATGCTTTCTTTTGATTTTTATCCACAACAATACCATCAAAGTAAATCATAGCCAGTTCATAGGCACAATCTTCCTGCAGCAGATAATATCCATATATAAAATAATGCATGGCTTCTTTCAAATCCAAATCCACACCTATACCTAACTTCAATAACAGTCCAACCTTATACATACATTCTTTTTGAAAATGCTTTGCTCCTAATAAATAAGATTGAAAAGCTTCAGAATATTCTCTCTGTTTTTCTAATAAAATTCCTTTATAAAGATATGCTTCTTTTTGTTGACTTTGTGATAAATACTGGATTGCTTTTTGATCATCTTGAGTCACATAGCGTCCATACATATAAAACAGCCCCAACCTTAAAGCTGATAAGCTGTCAACATTTTGTTTGTAGTAATTGAATGCCTGTGCAATATCCTGTTCAACACCATATCCATGTTCATACATATAACCGATATAATAACAACATTCATGATATCCACGCTGATATAAATAAGAAAAGATTTCAAAAGCTTTCTCATAATCCTGTTTGATTCCAAAACCTAAAAAATAAGTTCTTGCCAGAACATAGAGATGTGAATCATTATTTTGTTGATAAGCTGTTTTTAAAAATTCTTCAACATCAGGTATTTCAAAATAATAACCTATTTCATCAATCACTTGAGAAAATACACTCACCATAAATAAAGCTTCTTCCTCACTTAATGAAGCAAATTCACATAAATAGCGAACATATCGAGAGATTTCAAAATCCTCATCAAATATAATAGCTTCAAAAACACCCAATTTCATTCCTAAAACAACCAAATAACATTCATCCATCATATCTGGTGCTTCATCATTTAAGACTTCCTCAAAACGTTCAATCTGAAACCTTAATCCATCTCCATAGCGATTAAAGACATCTATAACCTTTTCAATAATCTGAATATTCATTTATTCACTTTGATTAATCTGATGAATTGATTGTAATTCTTTTTTCGCATTTTCTCGTAGTGCTTCAAAATGTGCTTTATCAAAATGAGCACCCTGATCAATAAAATCAATCAATTCATTATATTTTTCTACAATCACTTCATATAAAGATTCTTTAATCACATAATCCAATTCATTATGAGCCTGTTGTGTGATTTGATTAATAGACTTATATTGTTCTTTAAACATGGCATCATAATCAATGACCATTTTTTTCTTTTTAAATAATCCCATAAACTTCTCCTTTCATCACTCTTAACATTATTCTACTTGATTTCTTAAAAAAATAAAGCCCTTTTTTGATTTTCATCATTTTGATAAAAAAGTTCAACTTTTTTTCATTATCCATATAAATCATGAACTTTATTTTCAAAATTCTATAAATAATTTCCCTTTTTTAGATTTTATGAGATAATTTCATTGAGGTGAAAATATGGATGATTTATTACAATTAGAAAAGGACTTATCTTTTCAGTCTTTCGATCATGAAGATGCCTATATTTTAGGACAGATGCTTGTTGAAAAAGTGAAACAAGATCATCTCAAAAACATTCGTATCCGTATTGTTTTGCATCATGATATTGTTTTTCAATACCTGATGAATGGAAAAACAGGTGATGAATGGCTGAATCGTAAACAAAAAACAGTTGAAACATTTGGTCATTCCTCATATTATATCTGGACACAGAATGAACAAACGCATCAATATGATCATTATCTCCAAGATTCCCAGTTTGCGATATGTGGTGGTGGTTTTCCATTAATGGTCCAAAATCAAAGAATAGGATGTTGTATTGTTTCAGGATTAGAACATGATCAAGATCATCAAATCATCGTCCATTGTCTACAAAAATTAAAAAGAAAGAAGGAGCAATCATGAAATTAGGAATTTTAGGAACCGGAATGATTGTCAAAGATTTAATGACAACTTACTCAAAGTTCGATATTGAAAAAACATATTTACTGGCAACGACACAAACTCAACAAGAAGCTGAAGAATTATGTCAAAAGTATCACTTAGATCAAATCTTTTATGACTATGATCAATTATTAGACAGTGATATTGATACAGTCTATATAGCATTACCTAATCATTTGCATTATAGTTTTGCGAAAAAAGCGATATTAAAAGGAAAGCATGTGATTATTGAAAAGCCTATTTGTGCCAATGCGCATGAATTACAGGATTTAATTGATTTAAGTCATGAACATCATGTCATCATTTTAGAAGCTATGAATATCCATTATTTACCAGCCTATCAATCTTTAAAAACACATTTATCCAAATTAGGACAAATCAAAATCTTAAACTTTAATTATAGTCAATATTCATCACGTTATGACGCTTTTAAAGAAGGTCGTATTTTACCTGCTTTTGATTATCATAAAGCTGGTGGTGCTTTAATGGATTTAAATGTTTATAACTTACATGCTATTATAGGATTAATGGGACAGCCTGAAAATCAGCATTACTTTGCTAATATTGAAAAAGGTATTGATACAAGTGGTATTATGGTTTTAGAGTATCCTCATTTAAAAGCGATTTCTATTGGAGCTAAAGACTGTAAAGCGCCTATTACTTCAACTCTTCAGGGAGATCAGGGCGTTATTGTGATTGATAAACCTATGAATCAGATGACTGAATATACATTCATTGATAATAAAGGACATCAGACAAAATATGAATTCCCTCAAGATCAGCATCGTTTATATTATGAATTTGAAGAATTTATCAGAATCATTAATGAAAAAGATTTTGAAAAAGCACAAGCCATGATAGAATTAAGTTTACAGGTTGCTCAAGTTATGGAAAAAGGTAGACAACAGGAAGGAGTTATTTTTGACAATGATCAACAATAAATTAGTATTAGGTTATATTGGAAATGGGAAAAGTGCCAATCGTTACCATATTCCATTTGTTTTACAAAGACAAAACAAATTTATGATTAAAAAGATTTTTGATATTCACGTTCGTCATGATATATGGAAGGCCATTGATGGTGTAGAATATTGTGAAGATGTCAATGCATTACTACAAGATCCTGATATTGATATGATTGTTGTGTGTACAACACATCATTTTCATTACAATTATGCCAAAATGGTACTAGAAGCAGGTAAGCACTGTTTAGTAGAAAAACCATTTATGGAAAACTCAAAACAGGCAAGAGAAATCTTTGATTTAGCGAATCAAAAAGGATTATATTGTTCTGCATATCAAAATAGACGTTATGACAGTGATTTTTTAACTGTTCAAAAAGTCATTGAAAGTGGAAAATTAGGTGATTTATTAGAATTAGAAATGCATTTTGATTATTATCGTCCTGAAGTTCCAGAAAATGTTGATCACTTTGATCCAGCCCATTCTTACTTATATGGTCATGGATGTCATACTTTAGATCAAGTGATTTCTTATTTTGGTCGACCTGATCATGTTCATTATGATGTCAGACAATTACTTGGTGAAGGAAGAATGAATGATTATTTTGATTTAGATCTTTATTATGGAACTTTGAAAGTTTCTGTCAAATCAAGTTATTTTAGAATCAAAGAAAGACCAAGTTTTATTGTTTATGGAAAAAAAGGAATGTTTGTCAAACAAACAAAAGATCGTCAGGAAGAACATCTGAAATTATTCTATATGCCTGATCATGAAGATTTTGGAAAGGATACTCCTGCACATTATGGTGTATTAACATATGTAGATGATCAAGGTCAATATCACGAAGAAAAAGTTCCTAGTGTTGATGGTGATTATGCGAGAGTTTATGATGGTATCTATGATTGTATAGTCAATGGAAAACCGCAAATCATTACACATGAACAAACTCTTTTACAAATGGAAATGTTAGAAAAGGGAGTTCAAAATTTAAAATAAAAGAGATTTCCTATTTGAAATCTCTTTTTATGATTGTCTATTGTCTATAGACTTTTTCTGCTTTTTATACAACAAGGAATAAAGAATACTCAAAACATATTGAAAAGATATCTGCGAATAAAATGTAGCTATTTTTTCATTTTTTTCTTTATGAGGAATCAATATATGATAACGACTGTATTTAAATAGAATATCATCATGATTAGAGGTAATTGTGATGATAGGCACATGATTATATAATAATATTCTAAGCGATTCACGATAAACATCCTGCTTAGAATAAGTGATAAATAAGGCCACATCTTGAGGTGTAGCAGCCTTAGAAAAAGAAACTTCTTCTTTATTTTCTGTTGCGATATAAAAGAATTTCCCTATTTTGATGAGTTTATTGGTAAAACCCATAGCAGTAATCTTGGAATCTCCAGTCGCATAAATAAAGACTCTTTGACTACGATCAAGTAAATCCACAATTTTTTCGAGTTCATCTATATCTAACTGACTATTAATCAAGTCAATACTTTCCTTATAGACACGCGCTAAGCTATTAATAATCTGCCAGGTCGGTTCATCACTTTGAAAAGGAAATGAAAAATCAATATCCTGCCTGACATATTTTAAAGACTCCATATAACGCATAAAGTCTATTTTAAAATCACGAAAGCCTTTATAGCCTAGTTTTCTACATAGTCTAATAATACTTGCATTCGAAGAAAAAGTCACCTGTGCCAATTCTTTAATCGTCATATTGATGACAGCCTGTGGATTTTCTTTGATGTAATGGACAATCTCTCATTCATTTTTTGTAAATAAAGTTTCATTGTCTAACAAATCAATGATATTCATAGCCTTCACTCCCTTTTTCCCATTATAACATGCCTCTTTTCTTTTTGATAAGTCCTTTTAAAATAATAAACATGTTTTATTCATTCGCATACATTCTTAGGATGCTTTGTATTTTCAAATATATATAAACATGATATAATGCACAAAAAAGGAGGAAGTTTATGCATCATCTTGCTTGTCCTAAATGTCATGAACCACTTATTCTCGATGGTAAAAGTTATCGTTGTCAAAATGGTCATTGTTATGATATTGCGAAACAAAAATATATCAATCTCTTATTAAATCCAGATAAAGCCACAAATAATCCTGGTGATAATAAAGAAAGTCTACTATGTCGTCAACATCATTTAAATAAAGGTTATTATGATGGTATTTTAAATGAAGTTATGCACTGTCTAACAAAATATACATCTTCTCCACGTCAATTATTAGATTTAGGATGTGGTGAAGGCTATTATACATATCGTATCAAAGAACTATTAAATGACGATTCAACAATTTATGGTTTAGATATTTCTAAAATTGGTATTCAAATGGCTACAAAATATACTAAAGATATTTATTGGATTGTAGGTAATTCTAAAAACATTCCTATTGATGATCATTCTTTGGATGTTATAACAGCTTTATTTACGGTTGTTAATGCACAGGAAATAGAACGCTGTCTAAAGAAAAATGGCTATATCATTCATGTTACAGCTAATCCTTATCATCTTGTGGAATTCAAAGAACTGATTTATGATGAAATTAAAATCAAATCTGATCAGCATATACGTTTACCTTTTTCAGTTGTTGAAAGTTATGATTATAAACAGACCATTCATTTACAGACAAAAGAAGATACACTCAATCTTTTACAAATGACACCCCATTATTATCATATTAAAAAAGAACGTCGTCATGTTTTAGATACTTTAGGTGAATTTGATGTGACTATTGATATTCGTATAACAGTTTATCAAGTCTCATGAAATATCAGATTCGGCACTCTTATTTAACACTCTTTATTGATTCACCTATATCCATCATTGATTTATTTCAACAGTTTCATTTATCTAAAAAAACAATTCATCTTATGAAACAAAATAAATCATATCTTGTCAACAATCGTTATGTTTCACCTTCAACAGTATTAGTCAAAGGTGATCAATTGACATTCAAAGCTTTTCAAGAAGATGATGGGATGTATCCACCCGTATATGAAGATTTAGATATCGTTTATGAAGATGAGTTTTTATTGATTGTGAATAAACCACCTTTTCTTCAAGTCTTTCCAGCTAAACCAGATGATACAAATTCTTTGGCGCACCGTGTCAGTGGCTATTATCATCAACAGGGTTATAATCTTCCCGTTCGTTTTATTCATCGTTTAGATTATGAAACAAGTGGATTGATGATTTTTGTGAAATGTGCATTTGTACAGCCTTTATTAGATTATCAATTGTCTATGAAAGACATTCATCGTCATTATTTGGCTATTGTTGAGAGAAATTTTCATGATCATCAATGGCATACCATTGATAAACCGATTGGTAAAGACCGTCACCATCAACAACGCATGATTGTGCATCCTCATGGTAAAAAGGCATGTACACATTATCGTTGCCTTTCCAACAAGAATCATCTTTCTTTGATAGAATGTGTTTTAGATAGTGGCAGAAAACACCAGATTAGAGTCCATATGTCTGCTATTGGACATCCTATTTTATCAGATCATCTTTATGGTCACTCTTCTGCCCTGTTGAATCATCAAGCGTTGCACGCTTATCAAATAGAATGCATTCATCCTATTACCAAAGAAAAACTGACCTTCACTTGTCAACCTCCATCAGATATGTTGAAACTTATAAAAAAAATGGATCCTCAATTTTGAGGATTCTTTTTTATACTGACCATTTTCATAACATTCTTTTCATTTATATCAAATAAAATATGAGCATCTATTTCACGACGTATACCACAATCAGAAAACACAATCCATTCTCCATCACAACTATGTTTATACCCTGTGATACAAACCCAATGCCAATTAGCATCTTCAAGTTCTTTGGCCTGATGAGATAAAATCAGTAAGCTTACTGGATTACCTTCATCTATACTCTTTTCAATAAATTTCATAGCCTGCCAGTAACTTTTAGGCTGTTTCATGTAAACAGGTTTCAAGAACACCTGCTTTTCTTGCATCATCTGACAAAATGTTCTTGCAAATTTATATAAAAATGGATAACCCATTCTTCCTGGAGTAAAGCGTTGAAACATCTGATTCATAATTTCTAAAAATTCTGACTTTGACATTTGTGTGATAGATAAATAATATGTATAAAGATGACTTGCTAAAACACTGGCACAACCAGCCTTTTTGGCCCAATCATCTAAAAACCAGTCCTGATTACCACCATAGCCAATACATTGACCGTTTTCATAAATATGAATCATATCCAATTCTTTTTTCATATTGATCCTCCTTGACATTATTGTAACATACCCACAAAATATTGTATAATGATTCCAATGTCTTAAAGATGGGAGGAATTTTTTTGGCAACAAATTTCACTGAAATCATTAAAAATCAATCTGTACTTTCAAATAAACAAAAAATCAATATTATTATTCAATTAAGTATTCCAACGATTTTATCACAAGTTTCTTCTATTTTAATGCAATATATTGATGCTGCCATGGTTGGACATCTCGGTCCTGATGCTTCAGCTTCAATTGGAATTGTATCAACCAGCAGTTGGCTTTTAAGTGGTCTATGTAGTGCTATGGCAACCAGTTTTGCGGTTCAGGTGGCACAACTCATTGGAGCAAGTCAATATGAAAAAGCACGTCGTACTTTCAAAACTGCGCTTATCACATCACTTATTTTTTCTTGCATATTATTAATCATCGGTGTGCTTGTAAATCAAAGTTTATTAACATGGTTAGGTGCTGATCCAGCTATTTTTGATAATGCTTCTGCCTATTTTCTTGTTTTCACATTAAGTTTACCTATTTTACAATTAAATAGTTTATGCAGTTCCATGTTACAATGTAGTGGTAATATGAAAATACCGAGTTTACTCAATGCTTCCATGTGTGGATTAGATGTGATTTATAATCTTATTTTCATTCATTACTTTGGTGTTGTGGGGGCAGCCATTGGAACAGCGCTTGCCCAGTTGACAGTCTGTTTTATCAATCTCTGGTATACGACTTGTCATTCTTCTCTATTAAAATTCCAAAATCATGAAAAGTTCTATTTTGAAAAAGAAACATTGAAAAATGCTTTTCAGATTGGAACGCCTTTAGCTTTTGAACATATAGCCATTTGTGGTGCCATGGTGATGTCTACAAAGATTATTGCCCCTTTAGGAACAATTGCAATTGCTGCTCATTCCTTTGCGATCACTGCTGAAAGCTTATGTTATATGCCTGGATATGGACTAGAAGCTGCCGCAACCACATTAGTTGGTCAATGCATGGGTGCTCAAAAAAAAGAACTTGCAAAGTCCTTTTCCAATTTAACCGTTGCCTTTGGCGCTATCATCATGGGAATCATTGCGATTGTTATGTTTGTCATTTCACCATTTGTTTTTCAAATCTTAACTCCAGATGTGCAGACCCAACAGCTGGCTACAGAAGTTTTACGAATTGAACTTTTTGCCGAACCACTCTATGGTGTTTCCATTGTAGCTTCTGGTGCCTTGCGTGGAGCTGGAGATACACTTATACCAAGCTTACTCAATCTTTTGAGTATTTGGGGTGTTCGTTTATCTCTATCCGTTCTTTTTGTTCAAACTATGGGATTACATGGAGTCTGGCTGGCTATGTGCATTGAATTATGTGTCAGAGGTTTATTGCTTCTCTATCGTCAACAACGTGGTCAATGGTTAGAAAAATCACTATAAAAGATATCATCTTTATTTCTTATACATCAATAAGTATGACATCATAGATCATATTTTATTCTTTCTGTTTTGTAAAAAAGAAAAAGTTGCTATAAAGCAACTTATTTCCTGTTTGTATTCTTACGGGAAAACGAATACGATTATAGATATTTGGGACATGCTTATCATATCATAAATTTTATAAAAATGTTTTCATATTATGAAAATTATCTATCACGAAAATAAATTTCTATTGTAAAATAAACCTCATCTTCCTGATTTCTTCCTTCAACAATATAACGATGACCATTTTCAGCCATAAAAAGTTTAACTTTTTCTAATGGTCTAATTTCTTTACGATATTGAATATTCAAATCACTGATAAAACACTGATGATGTTTATCAAAATCAATGAAATCCAATGCCCATTCAACATAGCGTGTATTGTTCATATGCTGATTAATATCAACATCACTATATAGAACTTTTCTTTCTGTGATATATTGGAATTCCATATCTTTTTGAATAGCTGGTGGTAATTCTAATAAATGCTCCAAAGGCGCTTCTGGAAAGGTAATCCCTATTTTTTGTGGTGAAACCATTCTTCTTTTTTGAATATCTAATAATGTCCAAACAGAAGAACATGTGCCAATCAGACGATTATCTTTTTTAATATAATAATATCTTGGAAAACTCACATATGTTCCTTTCGAAATCGTTGTTGATAATTCAATACAATCTTGATAATGAATAGGTTCATCTAAATGAAGATACTGTTTAGCCACAACCCATCCATATTTTGACATCATATCATAATTCCATACACCTAACTTCATAGCGCTCTCTGTTGCAATTTGAGCAAAACGATTTAAAAGATGATGAAAGAAATATTCTCCCATATCATCAACTTCATTAATTTCAATAACACGTGTTTCATAACTCTTTAAATCTTCCATATTTTCACTTCCCTAGTGTCTATTATAATAAAAATTCATAAAGATTTCACATATTTTCATTTTTTTCTAGGCGAAAAGCAAAATTATATGTATAATAGAGAAGTATGAAAGGAAGTTTAATTTATGCAGGAAATTTTTTCATTAGTTCTATCGTTTGTTTTAATAATTATTTTTCTTTGGTTTACATATTCTATCGCTAACATTATTGTTACGTTTTTTCGTTGTCGTAAACAAGATCATTCTTTACAGCTTTGTTTAAATACTGGTGGTCTTATTTTTTATGTAATTTTAACTATCATTTATTTGATTGCTGTTATTGGTGGTATTATTGCTGTTATATATGGAATCGTCACTTCTCGTTCATCATTTTTCCATAATGGATTAAATGCAGCAGCACTATTAACTGTTGTTTATGCTTATTTTCTTTCAACAATTGTGCTAGTAGGTCGTAAGAACTTAATGGTAGGAAGAATGCTGATAGATTATCGTAAACTGAAAAAAGTGAATTTCACTTATAACAATAAAGTTACATTTGTTTATGCTCAAAAAGATTATAGTTTCCCAACACGTTTTGTTGATAAGACAAAATTAAGAAAAATGATTTCTCGATAAAATAAAAACACGAAGCTCGTGTTTTTATTTTTGTATTTCAAACTGACTATAATATAAATGATGATAAAAGCCATGCTTTTTCAATAACTCTTCATGTTTTCCCTGTTCAATAATTTGTCCATGATTCATGACAAGAATCTGATCAGCTTTTTGGATAGTTGATAAACGATGTGCAACAATAAAGGTTGTACGTCCTTCCATCATTAAATCAAACGCTTCTTGAATTTGTTTTTCAGTACGTGTATCAATTGAACTTGTCGCTTCATCTAAAATCAACATTGGTGGTTTAACTAACATAATACGCGCAATGCATAATAGCTGTTTTTGCCCCTGTGATAGATTTCCACCTTCTTCGCTAATCATTGTATCATAGCCATCTTTTAACTGAATAATAAATTTATGTGCATGAGCTTTTTTGGCTGCTTCTATAATTTCCTGATCAGTTGCCTCTTTTTTCCCATAAGCAATATTATCCCTAATACTTCCTTGAAATAACCAAGAATCTTGTAAAACCATTCCATATAGACTTCTGACATAATCACTGCTCATATCCTGAATATCAATGCCATCAATGCATATTTGACCATGTTGTGGCTGATAAAATTTCATTAATAAATTAATAAAAGTTGTTTTTCCACATCCTGTTGGTCCTACAATTGCAATAGTTTGCCCTGGTTTTGCTTCCACATTGAAATCTTCTATGAATGGTTCATCATCTCGATAAGAAAAACTGAGGTGTTGAATTTGGACATGTCCTTGAATATGCGAAAGTGTTTTCGTTGGACCCTGTTTAGGACTTGAATCTATATCTAACAAATGAAAAACTCTTGAAGCACAAGCCAATGCTGTTTGTAATTCGGTAAAGACATTAGAAATTTCATTAAAAGGTTTTGTATACTGATTGGCATAACTTAAAAAACTTGATAAAGCTCCAACACTCATAGAGCCACCAATCACATATAAAGATCCTGCAATACAGACACTGGCATAAACAATATTGTTGACAACTCTCGTGCTCGGATTGGCTAAAGCTCCTAAAAACTGTGATTTAACACCACTGACATAAACACGCTGATTGATTTCTTCAAAGCGCTCCTGATTTGTTTGTTCATAGCCATAAGCCTTGACAACTTTAACACCACCAATCATTTCTTCTACATAAGCACCAAGTTCTCCTCTTAAAGACAGCTGTTCTTGAAAATACTTATATGTCTTATTGGCAATAATTGTTGCCACAACCAATGATAAAGGTGTTAAAACAATCACAATCAATGCAACTGTTGTTTGAATATATAACATAAAACAAATCGTTCCAATAATAGTCGCAATCCCATTAAATAAATGTGTAAATCCCTGTAAAAGACCATCACCAATTAAATCTATATCATTAACCATACGACTTAACAGATCACCATGAGCATGACTATCAATATAACTTAAAGGCAATGTTTCATATTTTTCAAATAATTGATCACGTAAATCTTTTGTAATCGCATATGTCATACGATTAGATAATCTCACTACCAGCCAATCAAAAATTTCCGCAATCAGAACACTTCCCAATATCCAAAGCATTTTTTGAAATAACAAATCAAACGCCACAAGTCCCTGTCCAATAATATGATCAACAGCCTGTCCAATAAAAACAGGTGTCAACAATGTAAAAACAATCTGTCCTGATGAACATAATAAAGCACAATATAAATATTTCATATACGGGCGACAAAATGATAATAAACGCTTCATTGTTTTGATATCCATTTATGCCACCTCCTTAGACATTTGTGATGTGACAATTTGTTGATATATTTCACAAGTTTTCATCAACTCATCATGTTTTCCCATTCCCACTAATTCACCATGACTCAAAACAAGAATCTTATCAGCATGCATAATTGCACTGACACGTTGAGAAACAATAATTGTTGTTTGAGGAAGTGTGGCAACGGCTTTTCTTAAAGCAGCATCAGTCGCAAAATCCAAGGCACTGGCACTATCATCTAATATGAGAAGTTCCGGATTTCTCACCAATGCTCTAGCAATCGTTAAACGTTGTTTTTGTCCACCAGAAAGATTATGTCCACCTTGTGTAATATGACTATAAATGCCATCTTTCCACTCATCTACAAATGATGCCTGTGCCAAATGCAAGGCCTGTTTGACTTCATCATCGCTGGCATTTTCTTTAGCCAAACAGATATTTTCTTTAATCGTTCCTGTAAAGAGCATAGCCTGTTGTGGAACCAAACCAATCATCTGCCTTAAAGCATATAAAGAATAATCTTGAATAGGTTTGTTCTTGATATAAATTTGTCCTTGTGTCGCTTCATAGAAACGAGGAATCAGATGGATGAGAGTTGATTTTCCCGAACCAGTCCCACCAATGATTCCAATTGTTTCTCCCTGATGAATAGAAAAAGATAGATCATGCAATGCATGGCTCCCCTGATATGAAAAACTGACATGATCAAATGTCACCAATGGACCTTCTTGATTATCAATAAGACATTTTCCATCCTGAATAGCTGGTTGAATAGCTAAAACTTCCTGTACACGTTTATAACAAGCTGTTGCTTTATTATAAATGACTATCACATTAGCAAATGCAAACATTGATAATAGAATTTGATTCATGTAATTGATTAATGCTATTACTTCTCCCTGAGTTAAATATCCCGCATTGACCTGTAAACCACCTGCATACAAAATGACCAAAATAGCACAGTTGACAATCACACTGGTACTTGGATTTAAAAGTGCAGAAAGTTTTCCAACCTGTATTTGCATATCTTTTTGTTTTTGAGTTGCCTGTTGAAAACGTTCTTTTTCTTGTTTCTGTTTAGAAAAAGCGCGAATCACACGAAGACCTGCTAAATTCTCACGACAAATCAATGATACATGATCCAGTTGTTTTTGAATTTTTAAATAAAGAGGCAGGGATTTTGACATCACTCCATATATCGCTAAAGCGAGTATTGGTGCTGCACAAATAAAAATCAAAGCAATCGGTACTGAAATACGAAACGCCATGACTAATGAACCTAAAATTAAAAATGGTGAACGTGATGCCAAGCGAATCGTCATCGCAACTGCCAACTGTAATTGATTCGTATCATTAGTGATACGTGTCATTAATGATGGAATTCCAATTTCATCTATATTTTCATAATCATAAGCATGAATCGCTTTAAACATATCATTTCTTAAATAAGTTCCAAATCCCTGAGATGTTTTTGAGGCAAAATACTGACACACCAAAGCACAAGCATATCCTAATAAAGCTAATGCCAATAATAAAAGGCCTCGCTGTAAAATGTATTGTTGATCTTGATGTAAGATTCCATAATCAATAATATCTGCCACAACAATAGGTACAATTAATTCAAAAAAAGCCTCTACTAATTTAAAGAAAAAACCAATAACAGCTTCTTTACGATACGGTTTTAAATATTTCATCCACATGCTTTTATCATTCCTTTTCTTGATTTATTATAACGAAAATTGTATTATATGTATAATATATATAAAATAT
>OGPH01000499.1_pt1 | contig 40940 bp, 42 predicted proteins | sample 1552891 | NCBI WGS metagenome assembly OGPH01 (sample SAMEA2580272, study PRJEB22360) | human gut metagenome | biome: human gut; feature: human-associated habitat; material: faeces | place: Denmark | collected 2008/2010 | reverse complement strand
TACGCACGGTGTTGTGAAAGGGGCGAAAGATATTAATTCTTAGCCCCTATTCAATATGAAAAAAAGACATCTCAAGGATGTCTAATATAAACGACGGCAAGTATACCATTCATTTTGCCAATAACTATAACTTAAATTAGCGACTTGGACAGGCTGCCCCGTAGATGGTGCATGAACCATTTGGTTGTTTCCAATATAAATACCTACATGGTGAACACCACTGGCTTGTCCATTACTACTAAAGAGAATAATATCGCCTGCTTGTAATTCACTTCTTGATATACCTGTTCCAGCATTGATAAGTGAACCAGTATAATGGATACGTCCTAAGTTGACTCCTGCCTGATAGTGTGACCAATTGACTAATCCAGAACAATCAAATTGTGTCCAATTAGGATTTTGAATACTGCTCCAACTGTGTCCACCACCCCATACATACATGTAACCTTGACGTGATAAAGCTTTATTTGCAATGGCTAAACCAAGTTCTTCACTAGATGTTAAGCTGTCACCAGGGGTTGTATTGTTGTTGTTTTCCTGATTATTGTTGTTGTTTTCATTGTTATTATTGTTATCTTCTTTTTCATCATTTTGATTTGAATTGCTTTGATTAGATTCATTTTGATCTTCACTTGGCTTTTGTGTTGATTGAGAACCAGATGGAGAAGAAGGCTTTTTATTTGGTGTTGCCTGTGTGACATTATTGACTTTTGAAGCATTTGATGCCTTTTGAATGGCTGCTAAATTCTTTTGGATAGTTTCAATAGATTCTTGATTTGCTGCTGCTTCAGAATTGTTGTTGGCAATTGTTTTATTTTGTTCAGTCAGTTTAGCCTGGAATGTTTTTTGTAGACTAGCCTGTTCTTTTTTGTCAGCTTCTAAAGAATCCTTTAGATTTTTTAAAGTTGTTTCTTGCTTTTCAACTTCTTTTAAATTTTCATTAATTTGAGCAATCAATTCATTATCATAATTTGTAATTTCTTTGATATTAATGACACGACTCATAAAATCAGAAAAAGTGTCTGCTCCAAAAATATAAGTTGTAAAAATATGAGAATTTAAAGTTGTTTGCATACTATACAAACGTTCTTGAAGTTGTTCACTTTGTTTTTCAACTTCTTTTTTGAGTTTATCTATACTATCTTGAACATAGTTAAGCTCACTTTGAGCTGATTCTATTTTGGTATCAATTTGTGAAATTTGATCAGCAATTTTTGCAAGATCATCTTTTGTATCTTCAGCTTCTTTTTTAGCCTGAGAAGCTTCTTGTTTTAATTCTTTATTTTTTTCATATAAATAACTATTAAACTCTTTACATGTTGTTTGCTGATTGCTCGTTAATTTTGAAGAAGAACATAATTTAATATATTTGGCTTCTTGACCTTCAAAATCAGTAGCATTGACTATATATGTTGATGCCAAAGCACAAGCCAGCATACTTAATGATAAAAGAGAGGCGACAATTTTCTTTTTCATCACAAGAGATTCCTCCTTTATTGCTATAATTCTATAATCTATTCTAAAGCATTTTTGGAAACTGTCAAATAAAATCAAGGAATTCTTATTGGAATATTATGGGAATTCATGTGATTATAACTATAAATTTTAAAAAAAGAAGCTCCTAAGAGCTTCTGACTACTATTGTTGATGGTTTGCAATCACACGTTTGGCAACATGTTCAGGAGCAAATTCATATCCCAAAAATTCCATATCAAAGAAGCCTTGACCTTGTGTCATTGCTCGTAAATCAACAGCATAATTCATGACTTCTTCTTGTGGGGCTTCAGCTGTAATCTTAATTAAACCATCTTCTAAGATTTCACTTCCCATCACACGCGCACGTTTTTTATTGAAATGTCCCATAATATCTCCCGTAAATTGTTCATCAATATAAACGTGTAAAGTCATGAATGGTTCTAATAAAGCTGGTTTTGCTTTTTCCATAGCTTCTTTAAAACACATAATTGTAGCTGTTTTAAATGCCATTTCAGAAGAATCGACACTGTGATATGAACCATCAATCAAAGTGGCTTTAATACCTAAAACAGGGTACTGTGCCAAAATACCATGTTTTGTTGCTTCTACTAAACCTTTTTCTACAGCAGGGAAATAAGCTTTAGGAACGGCTCCACCAAAGATTTTTTCTTCAAAGACAAAAGGAACAGTATAATCATGTAAAGGTTCAAATGTCATTTCAACATCACCATATTGTCCATGTCCACCTGATTGTTTCTTATATTTATATCTTTGTGTCACTTGACCACGAATTGTTTCACGATAAGGAATAATAATATTATCTAAAGTGACATCAATCTTAAATCTTTCTTTTAATTTAGAAACAACACTATCAATATGAATATCACCAATACCATAAATACATTGTTGTTTTGTTTCTGGATTGTTTTCAAATTTTAATGTTTTATCTTCTTCTAGAAGTTTATTAATAGCATTTGTAATTTTTTCTTCATTAGCCTTACCTACAGGTTTAATAGCTTTACCATAGTATGGTTTTGAAAATAAAATAGTTTCATAAGTCATACGATAATCTAAAGTACATAAAGTATCATTCGTTTGTGTATATGATAATTTAGATAAAGCACCAATATCCCCAGCATAGAGGCAATCTGTTTCAATCAAATCTTTACCTTTCATCACATAAAGTTTATTGATCTTTTCAGCTTCTTTTTTCTGTACATTAAATAATGTGATACCTGTACGAATAGAACCTGTACAAACTTTAAATAAAGAAATACGACCAACAAAAGGATCAGCAATTGTTTTAAAAACAAATAGGGATGGAGCTAAAGATTCATCATAACCAATCAAATCATCTTCATCCGTTTCTTCATTATGCACAACCATAGAATTAACCATATCTCCAGCAGCACTAAAGAATGCCACCATAGAATTTAAAATGATTTGAATACCAATTTGATTTGTTCCACATAAAACAGGAATCAATGTTTTATTCATAACACCTTGACGTAATGCCCAAGAAATTTCTTCTTTTGTAAAAGGTTCTTCATTAATATATTTTTCTAATAATTCGTCATTGGTATTCGCGACGGCTTCGTCAATCATGTTTTTAATAGGTGTTATTTCGTCCCACATATTATCAGGAATAGGGCAAGGATGAGTCTGTTCACCATCAAAATAACGACCTTCCATTTTCGCAACATTGACATAACCTACCATTTTATGACCTTCCATGATTGGAACTTGAATCGGTGCAATAGCTTTACCATAAGTCATTTTTAAATCTTCAAGTTTTTGATGATAGGCAGCATTAGGGTAATCTAAGCCACTAATATAAATCATTTTAGCTTTGTCATAAGCTTTATGCATTGCTTCCTTAGTACCAACACTAATACCTTCTGTAGCAGGTACAACAATTAATGCACTTTCAGCAACCTTTAAAGCCGCTTCTACTTCACCGATAAAATCAAAAGAACCAGGCGTATCTAACAAATTGATTTTACAGTTGTTCCATTCAAGAGGAATAACAGATAATCCTACAGAAGAATGTCTTTTGATTTCTTCAGGTGAATAATCACTAAGGGTATTCCCGTCTTCAATTCTTCCAATACGATTTGTTAAACCAGCACGATAAGCCATGGCTTCAATCACACTGGTTTTGCCACTCCCAGAGTGACCTAACACAACGACATTTCCAATTTCGTTTGAGTGATAAGCTCTCATTATCATCACGCTCCTTTAATATTTTTTTGGAATATCTTTCTTTCATTTTAACATATTTATAATTTAATGAAAACGGTTACAGCATAATTATAGTGAAATTTATTGAAAAAGATGTTATGATAGTGTCAGGAGGATAAAACATGGAAGTAGGACTGATTATTATATTGTTTTTGTCAAATGCTTTAGCATTGGACTGTCTTTATAATCATAGAATTAAAACCACGGGAGCTTTACTGATTCTCAATCTATGTTTAACTGTCGCTTTAGCATATCAATTTGAACAAATGAATAAAATAGTACATCTATTATTAGGTTTAATAGCATTAATTGTTTTATTTTTTGGTATAAAATTTTATTTACAAAAGAAAAAAGAACAAACAATACAGAAAAATGATCGAATGATTGAAGAGAAAGAGGATAAGTTATGAAAACGATTGATTTTGAAATTGAAATGGAAAATGGAGAAGTAATGTCTGGTGAATTATATCCTGAGATTGCGCCTCGTACTGTGAAGAATTTTGTTGACCTGATTGAAAGCCACTTTTATGATGGATTGATCTTCCATCGTGTCATTGCTGGCTTTATGATTCAAGGTGGAGGATATGATAAAGATATGCATATTCATGAAACACCAGCGATTAAAGGTGAATTTAAAAGCAATGGTATTGATAATCCTTTATTACATACAAGAGGAGTGCTTTCCATGGCACGTACGATGATTAAGGATTCTGCCAGCTCACAGTTTTTTATCATGCATGAAGATGCACCTCATTTAGATGGGGAGTATGCAGCTTTTGGAAAAATCACAAAAGGGAAACATGTGATTGATGAAATCGCTAATGTCCCAACAGATGCTCGTGATTGTCCAATTGAACCTGTTGTGATTAAGACAATGAGGTTAATTTAATATGAAATTATTTTATTTAAAGAATTGTCCATATTGTCGTCAGGCATTAGCCTGGATACATGAATTGTATCAGCAGGATGCAAAGTATCAACGTATTCCTTTAGAAATGATTGAAGAAAGTGAACAGAGTGAATTGGCTGATACTTATGATTATTATTATGTTCCTTGTTTTTTTGAAGGAACAAAGAAATTACATGAAGGCGCTATAACAAAAGAGACGATTCAAAAGATATTTGATGACTATTTAAGGGAGGAAAACAAATGAGAATATTAGTAACAGGTGGCGCAGGATATATTGGAAGCCACACAGTTGTAGAATTGATGCAGGAAGGACATGAGGTTGTCATTGTAGATAACTTTTATAATTCTAAACCTGAAGCATTAGATAACATTGCAAAAATCACTGGAAAAAGACCTGCTTTTTATGAAGTAGATTGTTGTGATTTAGAAGCAATGGAAAAAGTTTTTCAAGATAATCAAATTGATGGAGCTATTCATTTTGCTGGGTATAAGGCAGTGGGTGAATCAGTTCAAAAACCAATGGAATATTATCAAAACAATTTATTGAGTACACTTGTTTTATGTCAATTGTTAAGAAAATATAATTGTAAAAATTTGATTTTCTCATCAAGTGCAACTGTTTATGGAAATCCTCACACAGTTCCTATTCAAGAAGATTTCCCATTAGGACCAACAACAAATCCATATGGAACAACAAAATTAATGATTGAAAATATATTAAGAGATATTTATATTTCAGATCATGAATGGAATATTGTTTTATTAAGATATTTTAATCCTATTGGTGCACATGAAAGTGGATTATTAGGAGAAGATCCAAATGGTATACCAAATAACTTAGTTCCATATATTTCTAAAGTTGCAGTAGGAGAATTAGAATGCTTAGGTGTTTTTGGAAATGATTATGATACACCTGATGGAACAGGAGTCAGAGATTATATTCATGTTGTCGATTTAGCCAAAGGACATGTGAAAGCTTTAAAGAAACTTGTTGGTGATCATGGTGTTTATACTTATAATTTAGGAACTGGTCATGGTTATAGTGTTTTAGATATTGTGAAAGCTTATGAAAAAGCGAACAATGTAACAATCAATTATGAAATCAAACCAAGACGTGCTGGAGATATTGCAACTTGTTATGCTGATCCAACAAAAGCAAGAGAAGAACTTGATTGGGTAGCTGAAAAAACATTAGAAGATATGTGTAAAGATGCTTATAACTTCATCATTCATAACAAAAAATAAAAATATTGGAAAGCTGTTATCTGTAGAAGTTAACAGCTTTTTTGATGAAATGATATATTTATGAAACATTGAATGAAAAATGATATACTGAAAGTAGAGAGGTGATTGATAATGAAAAAGACTTTAAAAAAGATTTATATTTTGATATTTCCTGTTTTTTACTTGATGTTGATGTTATATTATCAATACATTCGTTATGATATATTGACTTTTATATCACAGCATAATTATCTTTTGACTATCACATGGATATTTATAGGATTAGGGATTATGACATCAATTTGGAATGGAATGTTGTTGATGGATAAAAATGATAGGAAGATGGATGTTATATGTTTGATAGTTTGGTTTATATTGATTGTTGCGGGTTTTATTTGCTTATTTATATTGCCAGAAGTTTATCCTCCAAAGATTTATTATATGCTAATAGATGGAATCCCTTTTCTTTTTTTCCTTATAGGAAATATGATGAGTTTATTAGGATATAATTTATCTTATATCCTAATGAAGAAATAAAGAGTAATCTCAAATCTAATTATTTTAAAACATTGATATAAAAAAATACAACAATGACTAAAATGTTAGTCGTTGTTGTATTTTTTATTTTTTTGCACCACAAATACTGCAATATTGATAATCTACATATTCCTCATAATAGCCCTGATCTTCTTGATGAGAACCAACTTCTACTTTTTCTGTTTTTGTGACATTTTGATAGTTACCGTAATAAACGCCGTTATATAAACGATTTTCATCGGCATTTTTCATACCTTCGCTTATAATATTTTTCAAATCATCCTGAGTAAATCCATCTTCAAACCAATAAGTAGGACCATTTGCAATATATGTTGGTTGTCCTAATTCGTTTGTTCCATTATAAGTGTAAAATTTTGCTCCACGAATTGTTTGTGTTTCGTAGTCTGTGACAGTCACCATTTTAGAAACCCATCTTTTTGATTTATGGTCTTTCCATACATGTTCATGGGTTGATGATGAACTTTGGTTTGTAGAAGAACTTTTATTGGTTGTTGTCTTTTGTGAGCTTTTTGAAGTTGATTGTGTTTGAGAATTCTTTTTTGATGTTTGTGTTTGAGTATCTTTATTTGTTTCTTTTGTTTTTGATGCTGAATCATTTGAAGATTCTTGATTTTGTGATGAGTTGTTATCAGATTTTATGGTTGCTGTGTCTTGTTCTTGTTTTGAATCATCTGATTGTTGATTGGCAACAACTGTCTGACTCTCTGCTTTTTTTGTAACTGTCTGATTTTTTGAAAAGAAAAAGATACAAAGACAAAATATGATGATGAAAATAATTACTGCAATTATGATCATGGTTCTCTTTTTATTTGTGACAGGTAATTTGAAATTCATATGAAAACTCCTTTCATCTTTTTTGCTTTTTTATTATAGCACAAAATCATACGATTTATCATGAATTATAATGTTATGTAAAAATAAAGGAAAGAAATGGTAAAATGATTGTCTGTTAAAAATGACTATGATACGATGAAAGTAGGAAAAAGGAGGGAGTATGATGGATAAAAATGTTATTGAGGTTAAGCAACTATCAAAAAGTTTTCAGAAGACAGTTGCTTTACAAGGATGTGATTTTTCAGTTCGAAAAGGGGAAATTTTTGGTTTTTTAGGTCCTTCAGGAGCTGGAAAGACAACAACGATTAAATTATTGACGGGACAGTTAAAAAGTGATGGAGGAGATATTCAGATACTAGGGGAGAAGCCTTTTTCTTCAAAAATAAAAAGTCAAATAGGGATTATGAGTGATAATAGTGGATTATATGAAAAGATGAGTGTTTATGATAATTTACTGTTATTTGCAAAAATCTATGATATTGATAAAAGCTGTATTGAAAAAGTCTTAGAAGAAGTTGATTTATTAGATGCTAAAAAGCAATTGGTTAGTCAATTATCAAAAGGAATGAAACAACGATTAATCTTTGCTAGAACCATTATTCATTCACCATCTCTTCTGTTTTTGGATGAACCAACAGCAAATTTAGATCCCTCAACTGCTAATGAGGTAAGGGAAATTATCAAGAAACTTAATGCGAAAGGGACGACTGTCTTTTTAACAACTCATAATATGGAAGAAGCAGATGAAATGTGTCATCGTGTTGCATTTTTGAATCATGGACACATTATTGAAAGTGGACATCCTGAAGATTTGAAACTTAAATATTCTAAAAAACAGATTCGTATGAAAACAAGTCAAGAAGACTATACGATTCCTTTAGATCCAAAACTTTTAAAACAGGAATTGGAACATATTGATGAACTATTAATGATTCATTCCATTGAACCAACTTTAAAAGAAGTTTTTTTAACATTGACTAAGGAGGAATCATGATGAATATACGTATTTGTAAAGCTTTGTTTATGAAGGATTTAAAGAATTGCTTCGTTAATAAAAATGTTTTTTTAATGTTGGCTTTGCCAGTTTTATTTGGTGTGATGTATAAATTTTTATTAGGGGATATTCTTAAGGGAGCTACAGGGAGTTTTGTTATTGTTATGTGTATTATTATGACAATTTCTATTGTTCCACTGAATGTTTTAGCCAATATGGTTGCTGAAGAGAAAGAAAAACATACTTTACGTTCTTTAATGTTGGCTAATGTCAGTGCAACTGATTTTTTGTTAAGTAAAGCTTTTGTTGCACTGGTTTTGATGTTGATTGATGGCATTCTTATTTTCCTGGTTTGTCAGGAGCCAATGGAGTATTTTGGATATTTCCTTATCTTTTATGTTTTATCATCTTTAAGTGTCTTGTTTTTTGGAGCACTGGTAGGTCTACTTTCTAAAGATCAGATGAGTGCTGGAACATTGAGTTCTCCGTTGATGATTTTATTAATGTTGCCACCTATGTTCAGTCAGCTTAATGAAATGATTGAAAAGATTGCAGTTATTTTTCCAACAACATCTTTCCAAACGCTTTATTTACAATTGTCAGTTCAACAACCCTTCTTTAATCAGGAGACAGTGATAGCTATAATTGTCTGTATAGTATGGATTCTATTAGGGGTGATAGCTTTCATGTATGGTTATAAGAAAAAAGGATTGGATGATTAGAGAAATCTCATATTGATTTCTCTTTTTTTCATTTTTATAAAATGATAAAATAGAAAAAAAGAGGTGGTTATATGGTGAGAAAACATTTCATTTTTAAAGGGCGTGTACAAGGGGTTGGATTTCGTATTACATTTTACCAACAGGCGACACGTTTGCATTTAACAGGTTGGATTAGAAATTTAAGTAATGGTGATGTGGAAGCATGCTTACAAGGAGAACTTTCTTTGATTCAGCAGGTTATTGACTATATGCATAGTATTCGCTATATTCGAATAGAACAATGTGAAGTTGAAGATTTGGCAGTTTTAGAGAATGAAAAAAGTTTTGAAATGAAATATTAGCGTTAGCGATTATTTTCTTGAGAATTATGTGCTTTATACTTTTATTTTGTCGATGAATAAGCTATAATAGATTCATACAAGTTTATAGAAAACAGATACATAAATCAAAAAGTATTGATATAATCAATGCTTTTTGATTTTGTTTGTGGAGAATTAAAAAAATCTTGAGTGATGGTGTATATTCCTTTTATTCAAAAGATGAATATGATAAACTAACAATTACAATAACAAGGAGGAAGGGTTTTTATGAAAATTATTAAACGTAATGGATCTGAAGTCTTATTTGATCAAACGAAAATTACTGCCGCGATTGAAAAAGCCAATAATGAAGTTGTAGAAACAGATAGATTATCAGACGAAGATATTGATAATATTACAAATAATGTGAAGTATCAATGTGAAAAAATGAAAAGAGCGCTAAATGTTGAGGAAATTCAAAATCTTGTTGAAAATGAAATTATGAAATTGAATGCTTTTGCAGTAGCGAGAAAATATATTACATATCGTTATATGAGAGCATTAGTGCGTAAATCAAATACAACAGATGAACAGATTTTAAGCTTGATTGAATGTGCTAATGAAGAAGTTAAACAAGAAAATTCTAATAAGAATCCAACTGTTAATAGTGTTCAAAGAGATTACATGGCAGGAGAAGTCAGCAAAGATATTACAAAACGTCTATTATTACCAGGACATATTGTGAAAGCTCATGAAGAAGGAATTATTCACTTTCATGATTCAGACTATTTTGCTCAACATATGCATAACTGCTGTTTAGTTAATCTTGAAGATATGCTACAAAATGGAACTGTCATCAGTGAAACAATGATTGAAAGACCTAAGAGCTTTTCTACAGCCTGCAATATTGCAACACAGATTATTGCACAGGTTGCAAGTTCACAATACGGGGGACAAAGTATTAGTTTATCTCACTTAGCTCCTTTTGTTGATGTCAGTCGTCAAAAATTCAGAAAAGAAGTAAGAGAAGAATTTGAACAGGAAAATATTCCTGTCAGTGAAGAACAAATTAATGAATTGGCTGAATATCGTGTGCGTAAAGAAATTAATCGTGGTGTCCAAATGATTCAATATCAGGTTATTACGTTAATGACAACAAATGGTCAAGCACCATTTGTAACTGTCTTTATGTATTTAAATGAAGTCCCTGATGGACAAATCAAAGATGATTTAGCTTTAATTATTGAAGAAACATTAAACCAAAGAATTTTAGGTGTTAAAAATGAAAAAGGTGTTTATGTAACACCAGCCTTTCCTAAATTAATCTATGTTTTAGAAGAAGATAATATTAGTGAAGACAGCAAATATTGGTATTTAACTGAATTGGCAGCAAAATGTACAGCGAAACGTATGGTTCCAGATTATATTTCTGAAAAGAAAATGTTGGAATTAAAAGTTGATAAAAATGATGAAGGACATTGTTATACATGTATGGGATGTCGTAGTTTCTTAACACCATATGTTGATCCTGAAACAAATAAACCTAAATATTATGGACGTTTCAATCAAGGTGTTGTGACAATCAATCTTGTGGATGTTGCCTGCTCTTCTAAAGGTGATATGAAAGAGTTCTGGCGTATTATGGATGAAAGATTGGATTTATGTAAAGAAGCGTTAATGTGTCGTCATAATCGTTTAAAAGGAACTGTCAGCGATGTGGCACCTATTTTATGGCAATATGGTGCTCTAGCAAGACTTAAAAAAGGTGAAACAATTGATAAATTATTATATGGTGGATATTCAACAATATCATTAGGTTATGCGGGTCTTTGTGAATGTGTCAAATATATGACAGGAAAATCACATACCGATCCAGATGCAACACCATTTGCATTAGAAGTAATGCAACATTTAAATGACGCCTGTGCAAAATGGAAAGAAGAAGAAAATATTGATTTTAGTTTATATGGAACACCAATTGAATCAACAACATATAAGTTTGCAAAATGTTTACAAAAACGTTTTGGAAAAATTCCAGGTGTGACAGATAAAAACTATATTACAAATAGTTATCATGTTAATGTTACTGAAGAAATTGATGCTTTTACAAAATTAACATTTGAATCACAGTTCCAGAAATTATCACCAGGAGGAGCTATCAGCTATGTTGAAGTTCCAAATATGCAAGATAATATTGAAGCCGTTTTAGCTGTGATGAAACATATTTATGAACATATTATGTATGCAGAATTAAATACAAAGAGCGATTACTGCATGGAATGTGGTTATGATGGAGAGATTCAAATCAAAGAAGATAAAGATGGAAAATTGATTTGGGTATGTCCAAACTGTGGTAATACAAATCAAGATAAAATGAGTGTTGCTAGACGTACATGTGGATATATTGGAACACAATTCTGGAATCAAGGGCGAACACAAGAAATTAAAGAACGTGTTCTTCACTTATAAACATGAAGTATGCAACAATTAAAACAGTAGATATAGCCAATGGAACAGGAGTGAGAGTTTCGCTCTTTGTTTCTGGCTGTACTCATCGTTGCCCTGAATGTTTCAATGAGATCGCATGGGATTTTAATTATGGACAGGAGTTTAACCAAGAAACAATTGATTTGATTTTAAAAGCATTAGAACCAAGTCATATTGCGGGATTAACGCTTTTAGGCGGAGAACCTATGGAACTTGTTAATCAGGAGGGATTGTTACCTTTATTACAACAAGTTCGAAAAATGTATCCTGATAAAGATATTTGGTGTTATACAGGCTATCTTTATGAAGATCTGTTACCAGGTGGCAAGGTGCATGGACCTTACAGTGATGAAATATTAAGTTATCTTGATATATTGGTTGATGGACCATTTATATTAGCTCAAAAAAATATTCGTTTAAAGTTTAGAGGATCTGAAAATCAAAGAATTATTGATGTTAAGCGTACAAATCAATCTCGCCAAATTGTTTTGTGGGATGAAAAGTGATTTTAAAAAAATCGCTTTTTTTGTGTGAAAAATAAAAAATGCGAAGATAAAAAATAAAAAAATCCTAAAATAAGTGGATATTTTTATGAAAATTATATATAATGTAAAGGCGATGGAAGGAGGATTCTTAGTGAAAGAAGGCATTAGAAGAGAGTATAAAAAACAATATGATGCTTCAACAAAAAGAATAGATGTTGTAGATGTGCCAGAGTTTAATTTTCTGATGGTTGATGGAATCGGAAATCCAAATGTGGAAGAATTTAAGTTAAAAGCAGAGGCTTTACATATATTATCGAAAGCAATTAAAGATTATTTTAAAGAAGAAATGGATTTATTATACCTCATTTCTCCATTAGAAGGATTATGGGATACATATGATAACAGTCAGTTTGATGTGACACGAAAAAAGATGATTAAATTTACATTAATGATTGCTCAACCTAAAGTTCTTGATGAGCAGACTTTTGAAACAATTAAGGAAAATATAACATTAAAAAAAGATAATCCTTATCTTGTTGATGTTTATTTAAAAAGGTTTAAAGAAGGACGTTGTGTGCAGATGATGCATAAAGGAGCTTATAATACAGAAATTAATACAACCAAACAAATTATGGAATATATTACAATTCAGGGAATGAAATTAAGTGGTTTTCATCATGAAATTTATTTAAATGATCCTGAAAGAAATCTAGAGGATAAACTCAAAACAATTGTAAGATATGCTATTGAAGAAGAGGGGGTATAACCCCTTTTTTATATCAAAGGAGGATATTATGTTATTTGTATCATGGAATGTGAATGGCTTAAGAGCGTGCTTGAATAAAGGATTTCAAGATTTTTTCTTATCAGTTGATGCTGATATTTTTGCGATTCAGGAAACAAAACTTCAAAAGCATCAGCTTGATTTACAGTTTGATGGTTATGTCTCTTATTATAATGATGCCCTGAAGAAAGGATACAGTGGGACGGCTATTTATACAAAGAGAGAACCTCTTTCAGTCAGTTATGGTTTAGGTAAGGAAGAACATGATCAGGAAGGTCGTGTGATTACTTTAGAATATGAGAATTTTTATTTTGTTACTGTGTATACGCCTAATTCTAAAAGAGGCTTAGAACGTCTAGATTACCGCCAAGTGTGGGAAGATGCATTTAGAGAATATGTGAATACATTAAAACAGAAAAAATCTGTTGTGATTTGTGGCGATTTGAACGTGGCTCATCAGGAAATTGATTTAAAAAATGATAAAACAAATCATAAAAATGCTGGATTTACAGATGAAGAAAGACAAAAATTTACAGAATTACTAGAGAGTGGATTTATTGATACTTTCAGATATAAATATCCAACTTTAGAAAAATATTCTTGGTGGTCTTATATGTTTAAAGCAAGAGAAAAAAATGCTGGCTGGCGTATTGATTATTTTGTTGTATCAGATAATCTAAAAGAACAGATTCAAGATGCTTATATCTATAATGATGTATTTGGATCAGATCATTGTCCAGTCGGTGTTGAATTGGAGGGATTGCAATGAAATTCATGATTGTTTCAGATATTCATGGCTCATATACAGATTTAAAGAGAGTTATGGAGATTTATGAAGAAGAAAAAATGGATAAATTGGTTTTATTAGGTGATTTATTATATCATGGGCCTAGAAATCCTTTGCCAGAAGGCTATCAGCCTCAAGAAGTCATGAAACTCTTGAATGCTTATAAAGAGAATATTATAGCAGTACGAGGAAACTGTGATGCTGAAGTGGATCAGATGGTATTGGAGTTTCCTATGAGAGGGGATTATAGTGAACTTTATTTAGATGGGCATCGTTTCTTTTTTACACATGGGCATTTATATGATGAAGAACACTTACCTATGTTAAAGGCGGGAGATGTCTTTATGTATGGTCATATTCATAAACCAGTGTTAAAAAAAGAAAATGATATCACGATTTTTAATCCATCCTCTATATCTTTGCCAAAGGCTGGACAGAAAAGCTTTGGTATCTATGAAAACGGTGAATTGAAAATTGTATCTTTTGATAAAAAGGTGCTTCAAAGTATAAAAATATAAAAAAATAGAAAAAAACCGTGAAATTAAATCAAAAGTATGGTATTTTTATATTGATAGGGGTGAGTATATGGCTAAGTACAGAGATATTGCTGATGATATTCGTCAAAAAATAAAAAATCAAGAATATACATTTGGTCAAAAACTTCCCTATGAGTATGTTTTATGTATGAGCTATCATTGTAATAAAGAAACAATGAAAAAGGCCTTAGATATATTGGTCAAAGAAGGACTCATTATCCGTCGTCGTGGTGCGGGGACGTTTGTGAAGGATTATGATCCTGCCATGGATAATCCTGTTAGTAAATTTGGACGTGGTTTGACGGCACAATATGAAGGAATTAAAGAAGTCACAAGTGAAGTTCTGGAATTTGAAGTTGTTCCAGCGGATGAACATTTATCAGAGAAATTACAGATAGATGTTGGTGATTTTGTCTATCATATTATAAGGCTCAGATTTTTAGATAAAATTCCTCATTTAATTGATATTACATATATCCCCATTAGTGTTGTTCCTAATTTAAAGTTACAGCATTTAAAAGGATCTGTATATGGATATATCGAAAAAGTTTTAAAGTTAAAAATCCAAAGCTGTCATTTAACGATTAATGCAGCTTTATCTACATCTTTAGAACAACAATATTTGGGATTAAAAGAAAATGAGCCATATATTCAAGAAGAACAGATTTCTTTTTTAAGCAACGGTTCTATTTTCGAATATACACTCTCAAGACAGCATTTTTCTCATTTTGAATTTCAGACTGTTATAGTACAACAATAGCTATCCTAAGGGATAGTTTTTTACTAGAAAGAGTAGTCGGTATGATTAATGATTAAAAGACAAATATTTATAAAAAATGGCATAGTTATTCATATTTTGAGCAAAAAATACAAAAAAACAACTAAAAAACAGGTAAAATAAAATAAAAAATAAGTAAAAAAACACTGTTAAAACCGTCTTTTATTGGAAAAGTACCATACTTTTGATATAAAAGCATTGACTTTTAATAAAAAAAATTTTATACTTATATTGTCAAAAATATTTTAAGGGAGGAAAAATTTTATGGATGCTTTTGCTGATAAGCTAGGGCGCATTGGAGCATGGGCTGGACAAAACAAATATCTTGGTGCCATCAAAAATGCGTTCCAAAACTTCATGCCAGCAACTATTGCTGGTGCCATTGGTGTTCTTTGGACAAACGTATTAATTACCGATGCTGTTGTCAATGGTGCACCTCAAGGACTAGGTGGGTTAATTCCTGCTGTTATGGTTTTAGAACCAATTAATGCTGTATTCAACGCAATACAGTTCTGTACAATTTCATGTATCGCTATTGGAATTGTTATGTTAATTGCTCAAGAAATTGCGGAAGCTAACGGTGAAACTGGAGCTTTTCCAGCTGTTTTAGGATTTATGTGCTGGGCTATGGTTACTCCAACTGCACATGCAGTAACTGGATTAACTGCTTACACTGATGCAGCTGGTACTGCTGTTACAATTGGAACAGTTTTAGAACAAGCTGGTGTTGATTTAGCTGGTGTAGGGACTTTCACTGGTTTTGCTGGAAGCTACATGGGAGCTACTGGTTTATTTACTTCATTGATTATTGGTATTTTAGGGCTTGAAATTTATAACTTCTTCCGTAAAAGAGAAGGATTAAAAATCAAAATGCCTGAACAAGTACCTCCAGGTGTTGCTCGTGCATTCGAAGTTTTAATTCCAACATTCTTAACTTTATTAGTTGTTGGTGTTATCGGATGGGCTGTACAAATGGCTACTGGATTATATTTCAATGATGTTATTTCTACTTATTTACAACAACCATTACAAAATATCATTGGTGCTAATATCGTAGCAGTTATGGTAATGTATGTATTAATCTCATTATTCTGGTTAGTAGGTATTCATGGTAATAACATGTTAGCTGCTGTTAAAGAACCAATCTTCCGTCCAATGTTATATGCAAATACAACTGCATTTACATCTGGTGCAAGAGGAGACGAAATCCCTAATGTATTGAACTTAACAATGTTACAAATGTTCGCTGAATGGGGAGGTTCTGGGGTTACTTTAGGTTTAGTTATTGCAATCTTTATCTTTGGTAAACGTGAAGATAACCGTGCAATCGCTACATTATCTATCGTTCCAGGTCTCTTCAATATCAATGAAACAGTTACATTTGGTATTCCATTGGTATTAAACCCAATCTTAGGTATTCCATTTATTCTTGCTCCAGTAGCATGTATCTTCATCGGATGGTTATTAGTTACTATTGGATTCTGTCCAAAAATCGTTATCGAAGTTCCATGGACAATGCCACCATTATTATTAGGATTCTTAGCAACTGGTGGAAATTTCATGGGTGCTGTTTCACAAGTTATCGTTATTGTAGTATCTACATTAATTTATATTCCATTCGTAATTGTTTACGAAAGATTCCAAAACAAACAAGCTGCTGAAGCTGAATAAGATATTAAACGATTTTGAAAACTTAAAGAGCGGAATTTCCGCTCTTATTTTTTTAAAGTTTAAATTGTTATTTATATGTATATCGTGTATAATATTCAAAGGGAAGTGAGGAGTTTTATGGAAGAAGAAGTTAAAGAGTTTAAAGTGCGAATGAATACTGCAACAATTATTTTTCTTACTGCATTAGCATTCTATACTGTGTTTACAGTTTTCACGCAGGATAAACAGACTGCTTTGGTTATTGTCGTTTTTGCAATTGTTTGTTTTGCATTTTTCTTAGGATGTAGACCAAACAAATATACTATACATAATAGAGAATTAACAATTCATTATTATTTGTGGAAAAATAGTCATGTGGATTTAATGAACTGTGATACAATTTGTGATCCTGTTCCACGTTTGGCTGACTTAGTGACAAGACCACATGCAATTGAACTTTATACAAATATAAAGAAAAGATATTGCTTTTTTCCAAAGAAAAGAGTTGAATTTGTACATGCAGTCGTAAAGGCTAATAAAAGAATTCATTGTACAGTTAAAGAATATACAGATGTTTATAGAATCTTAGAAAAGAAAGATCGTAAAGAAAGAAGAAAAGCAGAGAAAAAAGCTGCAAAAGAAGCTGCACAATCAAAGAGTTAATAAAGCGAGTATATAATCATAGAATTGATTATGTACTTTTTTTCTCCTGAAATATGTCATTTTTTATGTATAATGAATAGAAGGAGGATATAATTATGCAATTAACATTAGAACATTTATCTTTTTATTTGAATCAATGTGAAAATAAACGTTTAAGCTGGCATACCTTAAAGGCTTATCGCATTGATTTAAAACAGTTTTATTCATTTATGATGAATAAGGATATGAATAAGCGTGAAATATCTTACTATATTCATTATCTGAATCATCATTTTAAGCCTAAGACTGTCAAACGCAAATTAGCGAGTTTACATGCTTTTTTTGAAGATATGGTCTTTTATGAAATAATTCAAGAGAATCCAATGGACAAAATGAGGTATAAAATTCAAGAAGAAAAGACTTTACCACGCATTATTCAATACCATCAATTACAGGATTTATTTCATCGTTTAGATCAAGATCAGCACTTTTTTATAAAAAGAGATAAAGCCGTGATTGAATTGCTTATTTCTACAGGGATTAGAGTTTCTGAATTATGTGCTATTAAAAATGAAGATATTTATTTAGAAGAAAAGTATCTCATTATTTATGGCAAGAATGCAAAAGAAAGAGTTATATTTTTAGGTGAGGAAGTTTATCTGGCATTAAAAGAATATGAACAGGCTTTTCATGACAGGATTAGTGAGCAGGAATATTTTTTTATCAATAATCAATATCATCGTTTAACAGATCAGTCTGTTCGTCATATTATCAATAGATATACAGATGATTTTCATATCACACCACATATGTTTCGCCATACCTTTGCCACAATGCTTTTAGAGCAGGATGTTGATATATCATATATCCAAAAGATATTAGGTCATAGCTCTATTACAACAACCAGCATTTATGCCTATGCTTCTATTCAAAGACAAAAAGAGATTATGATGAATAAAAATCCAAGGCAACTTATTAAATAATATTTCTTTTTTATATATTTTCATATATGATAATGATGAGGTGATAACAATATGCAAAGATATGAAGTCTGGCGACAATTATATACATATGCAGATGAGTGGATACAATTAAAACCATGGGAAGTCTTATGGAGTAATGATTTTGTTGCTTTAGAGATTAATGAGAAAACATACTATTGTACAATTATGGGGAAATTAGGTGATTGTATTGGGGTATCTATATATGAAGGAGAAGAGGGATATGCAGATTTATGTAGTATAGCTCATGAATATCCAGATCAGGCTATTGCGCAATATATGATGTTTGAACAAAATTGTTTAACATTTTATATGGGAGATCGCGAAGAGGTTCCAAAAGGTCAAAAAGAAATCATTAAAAAATTAGGATTAAAATATAGAGGAAAAGGACATTGGCCATATTTTCTTTCATTTGTGTCAAGATTTTATCCTTATGAAATTAATGATCAACAGGCAAGTGTGATTGTACAAGTTTTTAAGCATCTCATTCCACTTATGAAAGCTTATATGAATCACGAAGTTGCTGTGGATTTTGATAATGGTGAGATACTTTTTGCTCATGATCATCATGGTTGGAAATATGAAGCTATACAAAGACCTGAAGAACAAGAAAAATTCTATGTTGTAGATTTGGAAGATCAGCAATATCTCAATTATTTAAAAGAGTTACCACAAACGCAAAATCAGTATATCATTGATTTGGCATATTTATCCGGTGGTTTTATAGATGAAAGATATGATCGTCCAGTCAGTTCGCTTGTTTTATTAGTTATGGATTTGCTTTCACAAGAAATTATTAATATATATATGTTAAAACCTGAAGATGATGAAGATTCTATATGTATTCAACAATTGAGTAAAGTTATAGAAAAATTTGGGAAACCACAGGAAATTTTTGTTAGAAATCCAAGAGTTTATAGCTCATTAGTTTCTATTTGTGACACATGTCAAATTGATGTACATATTACATCATTACCAATGATGGATGACGTTTTGGGTCAAATGGAAAGCTTTATGCAAATGTAATATGATTCTTTATACTCTTTCATTGCAAAAATATATCTTTCATGTATAATAGAATGGACTTGTCAAAAAGGAGAATTGATAAAATGATAGCAACTCAAAATGTGTCTTTGCGATATGGCGATCGTGCTTTATTTGAAAATGTATCTATTCAATTTACTGAAGGAAACTGTTATGGAATTATTGGTGCCAATGGGGCTGGTAAATCTACTTTTTTAAAGATTTTATCAGGAGAAATTGAACCGAATAAAGGTGAAGTTGTGATAACACCGGGACAGAGATTATCTGTATTAAAACAGGATCATTTTGCTTATGATGATCAGGAAGTTTTAAAAACAGTTTTAATGGGAAATAAACGTCTTTATGAAATTATGTTAAGAAAAGAAGAGCTTTACAGTAAAGCTGACTTTAATGATGAAGATGGTATTGAACTTGCTGAACTTGAAGGTGAGTTTATGGAAATGGATGGCTGGAATGCTGAAACTGATGCTGAAATTCTTTTAAATGGATTAGGTGTAACAGGTGAATATCATCACTTGCTTATGAAAGAATTAGGTGACCAACAAAAAGTCAAAGTTTTATTGGCACAGGCCTTATTTGGTAATCCTGATATTTTATTATTGGATGAGCCAACTAACCATTTGGATTTAAAAAGTGTCACATGGTTAGAAAATTTCTTATTGAATTTCCCTAATACAGTCATTGTTGTTTCTCATGATAGACATTTCTTGAATAAAGTTTGTACGCATATTGCGGATATTGATTATAGTAAAATTCAGTTATATATAGGAAATTATGATTTCTGGTATGAATATTCTCAGATGATGTTAAAACAGGCAAAAGAAATCAATAAAAAAGCTGAAGCAAAGAAAAAAGAATTGGAAGAATTTATTGCGCGTTTTAGTGCCAATGCTTCTAAAGCAAAACAGGCAACATCACGTAAAAAATTATTAGATAACTTAGAGATGGTAGATATTAAACCATCATTAAGAAGATATCCATTTATTGGTTTTACACCAGATAGAGAAGTTGGAAATATTGTTTTAACTGTTGAAGATTTAGGATACAGTCAAAATGGTGAACAAATCTTTGATCATGTCTCATTTTCTATTTCACCAAAAGATAAAGTTGCTTTTGTTTCAGATCATGAGCTGGCGGTGACAACTTTCTTTAAGATTATCATGGGTGAAATTACAGATTATACAGGAACTTTCCAATGGGGAGTGACAACATCTCAATCATATTTCCCAAAAGATAACAATGAATTTTTTGATGATTGTGATTTAACGCTTGTTGACTGGTTAAGACAATATGCTGGAGATGATGCTTATGAACAAGATTTAAGAGGCTGGTTAGGAAGAGTCTTATTTTCTGGAGAAGAAGCTTTAAAGAAAGCGAATGTCTTATCAGGTGGAGAAAAAGTCAGATGTATGCTGGCAAAAATGATGATGGCTAATGCCAATGTGCTTGTTTTGGATGAACCAACCAATCATTTGGATTTGGAATCTATACAGGCTCTTAATGAAGGATTAATTCGTTTTAAAGAAAATGTTTTATTTGCTTCTCATGACCATCAATTTGTTCAAACAATTGCGAATAGAATTATTGAATTAACACCACAGGGATGTATTGATCGTTTATCAACATATGATGAATATTTAGAATATAAAGAAACTTTAGAAAATTAAACAATAATCAAGCTTTTTTAATTCTTATCTGGTATGATTTCAAAAGAAAGATAATAATCATAAATTAAAGATTGATAAAGGAGACGATGTTCATGATTTCATTTCAAAATATTGCGATAATTCAAGATATGCATGATTGTTTGATTCCAGAAGATCTCAAGGCAGATGTTATTTATTATTTAAAAGAAGCTCATATTCCCTATAAATCTATACCATGCAAAGAAGTCGAAGATGGTCCTGCTAAAGAGAAAGCGATCAATCAATATAGACAGGCAGGATGTCAATCTCATTTGCATTGATGGGTATTTTACAAGTTCCGATACAATCAGATGTTATGTTTCAGCAGATCTGTCAATTCTTTGGTCCACAGATAGACTCTGATTTTGCGATTCAAAAACAAAATATTGAAAAGAAATCTGACGAAATGTACGAAAAGTGTTATAAAGACTGGTTACAGGAAGGAGAAATTCCTGTCAAAAAATAAGACTTATAAAATATGAAAGATTTAGGAATTATCTTTGCATATGATGATGCTTTTCGAGCAATCCGATTAGCAATGAATATGGAAACATATTTAAATTATGCTTGAGAACGTTTAACTGAAAAAGCAAAAGAAAAAGGTGGCAATGCTGTTTTAGGCATATGTTTTGATTTAAGAGATACATGAAAGCCCATGTTAATGGGAACAGTCGTTGTATTAGAAGATGAGTAAAGTGATGTGTATGCATCACTTTTTTTGAATAGATTTTCAAAATATCGGAAACAATAGATAGTGATGTTTTATTTATGAAAAAACAAGCATATATAATAAAAAGGCTTATGTTCTTTGAACATAAACACCTTTTATTTTAGCAATATAAACACGGTGATAATCCTGATCAGGATACCATTTTGTATCTAGAGATGTATCTTTAAAGTTTTCAGGTTTAATGTCATCTTCATAGATTTTTTCAACAATGAAGACCAAACGCGCTTCTTCAAATGTAGGTACGCCATCAATATATGTGGTATGGAAATGAACATGATTGATTTTATCTTGATCACGTCCAGAAACTGTACCTAAAACAGAAAGTTCTTTCTTATATCCATCAAAAAATGATAGAGAGAAGCATTCTTGTTGGTCAACAAACTGTTTTGTATAGCGTTGTGGACGGATAAATGCATAAACAACGTTTTGTCCCCATAAAACACCCATACCGCCCCAAGAAGCTGTCATCGTATTGACTTTTTGATGATCACCAGCCGTTATAAGCATCCAGTCTTTGCCAATGGCCTGAAAAGCATTCATATCTAGAGTATTTATATCTATTTTTTCAAATGCCATCATTCTTCCTCCTTTTTCCTGATTATAACATAATATATGCAAAAAATATGAAATATAAAGAGGTGAAACCATAAAAATGAAAAAAATCATCAAAATCATTTCAATCATTCTCTTGATTTTGACAATATTTATCATGGGTATCACTTTATATATTGGAAATTATTTATATGACTATACCCTCAATCCCCATTCTAATCATTCCTTATTTGATAGTGAACTTTATCAAAAAGATACCCAAGATGCTCAAAAATGGTTAGAAGATAAGAGTGTTCATCTTTCTATTTCAAGTTATGATGATCTTTTTTTACATGCTTATTATATTGAACAAAATAATCCCATTTATGCCATTATGGTGCATGGGTATCGAGGAGATAGTTCTAGCATTATTTCACCTGTCAAACATTTTTATGAGCAGGGATATAATCTTTTGATTCCTGATTTACGTGGTCATGGGCAAAGTGAAGGAGATTATATTGGAATGGGATGGGATGACCGTTATGATATTATGGGATGGATTGACTATCTTGTATCTCAAAATCCACAGGCTCAAATTATTTTATATGGTGTTTCTATGGGTGGAGCTACGGTCATGGATGTAGCTGGAGAAAATTTACCATCACAAGTGAAGGCTGTTATTGAAGATTGTGGTTATACGAGTGTCTGGGATGTTTTTCAATACCATATTCCTATGAAAAAGTGGCAAAGTGAAGTGGCTTTGCATATGGCAAGTCTTGTGACTCAAATAAGAGCAGGCTATGCTTTGGAAGATGTTCAACCTATTCAACAGGTTCAAAAAAGTCAGATTCCTATTTTATTTATTCATGGTCAGGACGATGATTTTGTCCCCGTGGATATGATAGATGAACTATATTTAAAAGCCAATTGCCCTAAAGAAAAACTTATTATTAAAGGAGCTGGTCATGCTCAAAGCTGTTCTACTGATGCGAAAACATATTATCAGACTATTTTTCAATTTATTCATCGTTATACAAAAAAATAGATGTTATCAAACATCTATTTTAGGCTGTATGTGTGCGCATTTCATTTTTTAATTCATATAATGCATGACGGGCTTCTTCAATGTCATCAATCACATCATAAATTTCTTTACGTTGTTCTTCATTGATAGAATCATATTTAGAAATATCAAGAAGCTTTTCTAAAGCCTGATAAATATAATGATTTGCCTGATTTAATTGTTCCATCATTAACCTCCTTTAAATAAATAGATGTATACCAATCATAATCAATATCATTGATACATAATGATAACTCCAAATCTTATAGAATACAAGTAAAAAAATAAAAACAAGACTCCATAGGATCAATTGTAGAGCGATTAGTCCAAAAGATAAAGGTAAAGAAAAGAAAATAAAAAAGAAAATGTGAATCAATGTATAAAAGCTTATATATTTGAACCATTGTTTCAAAAAAATCTCATATTTCTTTCGTTTAGAAAGACGTAAGCTTATCAGTGTGTCAAGATAGAGATACTGATAAACGATTTGATAGAAAATATAACTCCAGAATATTTGGATGATAACAAAAATAAGATATCGAAAATCAAAGAAGGGATAGTGAAGAAGAATATAAGGTGTTATATCCTGATAAAGATATTTCAAAAAATAAACAAGCAAGCCATAAATAACAGTTATTTTAATCCATTTCATCTAAGAATAATTGTCCCTCTTCTAAACGATAGATATGTGTATAATGGATATCTGGTAAGTAATCATGAGCAGCAATCACAATGGTATGTCCTTTGTCATGTAATTGATTGATGAGCTGACAGAATGTATGAATAGATGTCTGATCTAAACCACGTGTGGGTTCATCTAATAAAATAAGTTCCTGATTTTCCATAATGGCTTGAATGATACCTGCTTTTTGACGCATACCAACAGAAAAGTTTTTTAACTTCATGGAGCTATGTAAATCTAATTGAAATTGTTGACACAATGATTCAATATAAGTGCTATCATATTGATTTTTTAAAGAAGCCAGGAATTGAAGATTATAAGCGAGAGTTTCGTTTTCTAGAAAACCTGGATTTTCAATTAAAGCTCCAATCTGTAAATCATTCTTTTTGGTGATTGTCCCTGAAGTAGGTTTGATAATATCGCAGATCAGCTTAAAAAGTGTTGATTTTCCTGAACCATTGATACCATGAATATAGATACATTCATGACCATCAAGATGAAATGAAAGATGTTGTAATACGGGTTGTTTATGAAAACTTATACTTAAATCTTGAATATCTAACATAAATCCTCCTTAAAATAGTTTTGTATAAACAATATGAAATAAAAAGTTCATAAAGATAGGTAAAGCTAAATAAATAAAATTCTTTTTTTGACCAATTTGTAGATATATGAATGTTGTTTCAATAAAAGTGACAATAAGATTAAGAATCATAAATAAAATCGTCACAAACATATCTTCTGGTAAGATGCCACCAAAAAAGAAAGCATAGCTTATATAAATAATCATTGTATAAATAAAACTGACCATCATTAAGAAATAATAAACGGAAGTATATGTTTTCTGTTCACCAATTCTTGTGATAATAGGAGATAGCAAGCGATTGCATTGTGCTGTAAACTGATAATTCATTAATAAAAAGACATTATTCATATAAACACAAAGATAATTCGAATAAATGAGACAAATTGTATAAGTGTTTTTTCCACAAAGGATGGGTGATGCAAACAACATCATAATCAATATGATCATGACTTTCACATCGAGAAGTTTGAACCATTTTTTAATCATTTGTTTCTCTCCTTTTCAATAAGATCTGAAAACAAAGATAAGAAACTATGGCATATATGAAAAAACAAATCGTATACAATGCAAGATGTGAAAGACCAAATGGATTTTCACGAACATGTTCTAATCCTAATGCAACTAAATTGTTGATTTGAATAAGAAAAGCTGCTTCTGGAATAGGTAAATACCCTTGAATCAAGGCGGGAATTAATACCAGCAAAATACCAATGATCACACCACAACAACGATAGACATATTTGTTGGTGATAAAAGTCTGTAATGCCAAAATAACACTGGACATTAAAGCATAGCCTAAAGAAGTGAGGGTTATAAAAAGAATCAGATTGATCACTTCAATAGGGCATAGAAGCTGAGTCGTGATATAGTATCCATCAGGATAAGTCATGCTTTGAAAATGTATAGGAATTAAAAAGACATGACAGAAAATAAGTAGGCCTACCTGGATCAGGGTGATCACTCCAAAGGTCAAAAGTATATTTTTGATGCTGACTTCCAGATAATAATGTCTTCTTGTTAATCTTGTTTCAATCATGTAAGCACTGCGAGTTTGATGCATATTTAAAAAATCATATGCCATGATATTTGGCAGCAACAACATCAGTAAAATAAATAAAAATGGGTTTGTACCAATACGATATAAACTGTAAAAAAATTCAAGTCCAGCATTAGGATAAGCTTCCTGATAACCAGGACTGGAAAAAATAGATTGTTGAAAACTATAAATAGTGCTTATGATAATGAATATAAAAATGACAGTCACTAGAAATAGTTTTTCTTTTGAAAGAAACGCTTTCCATAAGGAACGATGTCTTTCCATAAAATTATTGTCCTCCTTTCTTATATGTTTCCTTTATACCTTAACAGACTTATGCAAAAATAAGTCGAAAGTGTGCTAAAAATGCACAAACAGGAGTGAAAGTGGCATTTTTTATTTAAAAATGAATAGGTAAAATAAAAAAAGGGATAAGGAGTGAAGGACATGAAAGTATTTATTTGTATGGATGATGAAGATTGTATAGAAAAATTAAGTGAATTATTATATCAGACACATATGGAAGAAGATATATCTATTGATAGCTATGATCAATTTGTCAATATAGCATTTTTACGTCAAAGAGAAAGCTATGATGTGGCTTTTATTGGAGATCGTATTCATGGTGACAATGGTTTTTTAATGGGTGAGTATTTACATGATGCGAATCCTGAATGTTTGATTATCTATATTGGTGATGATTATGCGCATATGCATGAAAGTTTTCGAGCATATGGATATCAGATGTTTTTAAAACAGGAATTACCAGAACTGTTTAATGGTGAATTTCAAAGGATATGGAGTCATTACCAAAAATTACATCACGAGGAAATCTTCTATCTTGATAATGGAGGAACACGACGTTTTTTACCAGGGGAAATCGTTTATATTGAAAATGGACGTTTTCAAACACAGGTGGTGACTGCACATCAGCGTTTTTATGGACATTTTGGTGATTTAACCAAAACAAAAACGAAGTTATTGAAGTATTCTTTTTTTCAGATGCATCCCCGTTATTTTGTAAATATGCATTATATTTTAATGATTCGAAATGGTGAATTAGAAATGAAAAATGGGGATTGTATTCCAACTTCTATTATGAATAAAGAATTAATTAATGATGCGATTCAATCTTTTCTTTCTAGTCAGTAAAAAATATGAATAAATATTGAAAAAAAAGGTAAGAAATGATATGATTCAATTAGTTATACAACTGACGGAAGTGGAATAGACCACATGGAGTATAATGGGAAAGAGTCGACCGTCTGGGCAACAGTCTGGACGTTTAGACTCTTTTTTTGGTTTTTCATAAATTGATAACGATATCAATAGTCAAAACCATGAATTTGTGATATAAAGAAAGTGTCAAGAGGTCCTAAAAATAAAAAAAGAAAGGGTGTTTAATGATGTTAACAGATGTAGAGATTGCACAAAGTGCAAAAATGAAACCCATCAAGGAGATTGCTGAAAAAGTTGGACTTGATGAAGATGATTTGGAGCTTTATGGTAAGTATAAAGCTAAGATTTCATTAGAAGCGATTTCTCAACTTAAGGAAAAAGAAAATGGAAAGTTAATCTTAGTGACTGCCATTAATCCAACACCTGCAGGTGAAGGAAAGACAACAACAATGATTGGATTATCTCAAGCTTTGAATAAATTAGGGAAAAAATCTGTTGTGGCTATGCGTGAACCAAGCTTAGGTCCATGTTTTGGCGTGAAAGGTGGTGCAGCTGGTGGCGGTTATGCTCAAGTTGTTCCAATGGAAGATATCAATCTGCATTTTACTGGTGATATTCATGCTATTACGACTGCCAATAATTTAATTGCAGCGATGTTAGACAATTCTATTCAACAGGGAAACCCATTGGATATTGATACAAGACAGATTGTCTGGAAAAGATGTGTGGATCTTAATGATCGTGCATTAAGACATATTGTTGTGGGACTTGGTGGTAAAGTCAATGGTGTTCCTAGAGAAGATGGATTTGATATTTCAGTAGCGAGTGAAGTCATGGCTATTTTGTGTTTAGCAACATCATTGGAAGATTTAAAACAACGTGCAGGACGTATGATTGTGGCTTATAATCATGCTGGTGAACCTGTGACGGTGGATGATATTCAGGCCACAGGAGCTGTCACATTATTATTGAAAGATGCTATTAAGCCCAATTTGGTCCAAACACTTGATCATACGCCAGTCTTTGTTCATGGGGGTCCATTTGCGAATATTGCACATGGATGTAACTCTGTTATGGCAACAAATTTAGCTATGAAATTAGGTGATTATGCCATTACTGAAGCTGGTTTTGGAGCTGATTTAGGTGCTGAAAAATTCTTAGATATTAAATGTCGTCAGGCTGGATTAAAACCAGATGCAGTTGTTATTGTCGCAACTGTCCGTGCGCTTAAAATGCATGGTGGCGTAAAGAAAACAGATTTAGCAGTAGAAAACTTAGATGCCCTTAAAAAAGGAATTGAAAACTTAGAAAAACATATTGAAAATATTCATAAATACCATTTGCCTAGTGTTGTTGCTATTAATGCTTTTCCAACCGATACAAAGGCTGAACTTGAATTATTAAAGGAAATCTGTAAACAAAAAGGTGTCGATGTTGCCATTAGTGAAGTGTGGGCAAAAGGAGCAGATGGTGGCATTGAATTGGCTGAAAAATTATTAGAAGTCTTAGATACAAAAGAAGCTCATTTTGAGCCATTATATGATTTGAATTTACCAATTGCTGACAAAATCAAAGTCATTGCAAAAGAAATCTATGGTGGGGATGATGTGACTTTCACTAAGAAGGTCATGAATAAAATGAAAAAATATGAAGCACAGGGATTAGGTCAATTACCAATCTGTGTCGCAAAAACACAATATTCATTATCTGATGATCCAACATTGCTTGGGCGTCCTCATGGATTTGTGGTTGAAATCAATGATTTGATTCCAAATACAGGTGCAGGATTTTTAGTCGCTATTAGTGGCGATATTATGCGTATGCCTGGATTACCAAAACAACCAGCTGCCGTGAATATGGATATTGATGAAGATGGCAAGATTGTTGGATTATTTTAAATAGAAGGAGATGGAGAAATGAAAGTAGCAGTGATTATGGGTTCAACAAGTGATTTACCTAAAGTTGAACCAGCTATTCAAATTTTAAAAGATTATGGTGTTGAAGTTCAGGTGAGATGTTTATCAGCTCATCGTGCTCATCTAGGACTTAGTGAGTTTATGAAGGAAATCAATCAAAATGAGACAGAGGTTGTAATTACAGCAGCAGGTATGGCCGCTGCCTTACCAGGAGTTGTCGCATCGCAAACAGTATTACCTGTTATTGGTGTTCCACTAAGTGGCGCAACATTAGATGGTATGGACGCTTTGTTGTCAATTGTCCAAATGCCTTCTGGTATCCCAGTTGCAACAGTCGCTATCAATGGAAGTAAAAATGCAGCTTATTTAGCATTACAGATGATGGCTGTACATCATGAAGAATTAAAAACAAAACTCATCGCCTTCCGTCAGGATAATGAAAAACAGGCAATGAAAGCAAATCAGGAAGTTATGGAAAAATATCAATAAAAAAGGAGAACAAAACAATGGCAAAATTATTATATGAAGGAAAAGCAAAACAAGTTTATGAAACAGAAAATCCAAATGAATACATCATTCATTATAAAGATGATGCAACAGCTGGTAATGGTGTGAAACATGATCAGTTTGAAGGAAAAGGTGTCTTAAATAATACGATTTCTTGTATTATTTTTGATATGTTAGAAGAAGCAGGAATCAAGACACATATGATTGAAAAAATCAATGAAAGAGATATTCGTGTTAAAAAAGTAGAAATCTTCCCATTGGAAGTTATTATTAGAAATATTACAACAGGATCATTCTGTAAAAGATTAGGGGCTAAAGAAGGTATTGTCTTAGATGAACCAATATTCGAATTAAGTTATAAAAATGATGACTATGGTGATCCATTAATCAATGATGATCATGCTGTAGCATTGGGACTGGCAACGCGTGATGAATTAAAATATATCCGTGAAACAACATTAAAGATTAATGAATTATTAAAAGCATTCTTCTTAAAATTAAATTTAAAATTAGTAGATTTTAAAATTGAATTTGGTAAAACTGAAGATGGTCAAATCTTATTGGCAGATGAAATTTCACCTGATTCTTGTCGTTTATGGGATGTTGATACAAATCAAAAATATGATAAAGATGTCTTTAGACAAGATATTGGTGATTTAATTGAAACTTATAAAGCCGTTTTAGCAAGAATGGAAAATAAATAAGGAGAAAAAGTATGGATTATAAAAAAGCTGGTGTAGATATTGAAGCTGGATACAAATCAGTAGAATTAATGAAAGAACATGTCAAAGCAACGATGCGTCCTGAAGTCATTGGTGGACTTGGTGGTTTTGCTGGAGCATTTGATTTAAGTGCCATTAAAAATATGGAAGAACCTGTTTTATTATCAGGAACTGATGGTTGTGGAACAAAGGTGAAATTAGCTTTTGTGATGGATAAACATGATACAATAGGTATTGATGCTGTTGCAATGTGTGTCAATGATATTGCATGTAGTGGTGGAGAGCCGTTGTTTTTCTTGGATTATATTGCCTGTGGAAAGAACTATCCTGAAAAAATTGCAACCATTGTTAAAGGGGTTGCTCAAGGTTGTCTTCAATCTGAATGTGCATTAGTTGGTGGTGAAACAGCAGAACATCCAGGATTAATGCCTGAAGATGATTATGATTTGGCTGGTTTTGCAGTAGGTGTTGTTGATAAAAAAGATATTATTGATGGTTCAAATATCAAAACTGGTGATGTTTTGGTTGGTATCGCATCTAGTGGTGTGCATAGTAATGGTTTTTCACTTGTGAGAAAAGTTTTTGATATCACAAAAGAATCATTAGAAACATATTATGATGAATTAAATGGAACATTGGGTGAAACATTATTAACACCAACAAGAATTTATGTCAAAGCTTTAAAAAATATCAAAAAAGCTGGCGTTCAAGTCAAAGGATGCTCACATATTACAGGTGGAGGATTTTATGAAAATGTTCCAAGAATGTTACCAGATCATGCATTAGCCCTCATTCGTAAAGATAGTTATCCTATCCCACCTATTTTCAATCTGATTCAAAAGAATGGACAAATCGAAGAACAGATGATGTATAATACGTTTAATATGGGACTAGGAATGGTGATTGCTTTAGATCCTGCAGATGTTGACACAGCTATGAAAGCTATTGAAGCAGCAGGTGATCATTGTTATGTTGTTGGACATATTGAAGAAGGTCAAAAAGGAGTTCAGTTATGTTAAAGATTGCTGTGATGATATCTGGTGGTGGCACAGATTTGCAATCAATTATTGATGCCTGTCAGGCTGGAAAAATCAATGGAACGATTGAACTTGTGATTTCTAATCGTCAAAAAGCTTATGGTTTACAGCGTGCTCAAAAAGCAGGGATTGAAACAGCAGTTGTCAAAAAGAATGATACATTGATTGTATCAATGTTAAAGGAAAGAAACATTGATTTGGTTGTTTTAGCTGGTTATTTAGCTATTTTAACAGATGAATTGATTGATGCCTATCCAAATCAGATTATCAATATTCATCCTTCATTGATTCCTTCATTTTGTGGGGCAGGTATGTACGGAATGCATGTCCACGAAGCTGTTTTGAATAGAGGCGTGAAAGTCAGTGGGGCGACTGTTCATTTTGTCAGCAGTGAAATAGATGGTGGTCCTATCATTAAGCAGGTTGCCTGTGATATTTCGGATTTAGATAAACCAGAAGATATACAGGCTAGAGTTTTAGAGATTGAACATCGCATCTTACCTGAAGTTGTCGGGTTATATTGTGATGGAAGAATAAAAGTAGAAAATGGAAGGGCAAAGGTGATTTAAGTGAAAAGAGCTTTGATTTCTGTAACAAATAAAGATGGTGTTGTTGATTTTGCATCAGGTTTAGTGAAACTCGGATTTGAAATTGTTTCTACTGGTGGAACAATGAAAGTTTTAGAAGACAATGGTGTTCACTGTATAGCGATTGATGATGTCACTGGTTTTCCTGAAATGTTGGATGGGAGAGTGAAAACTTTACATCCTAAAGTTCATGGTGGACTTTTATTTAAAAGAGATAATCCAGAACATGTCAAAACAGTTCAAGAACATCATATTCAACCTATTGATTTGGTTTGTGTGAATTTATATGAATTTGAAAAAGCTTTAAGAGCTGGAAAACCAATGGAAGATATGATTGAAAATATTGATATTGGTGGACCTTCTATGATTAGAAGTGCTGCTAAAAACTTCAAAGATGTTTTGATTGTCACTGATCCAAGTGATTATGCAAAAGTCTTAGAAGCTATTGAAAACAATCAGACTGATTATGATTTCAGATTACGTCTTGCTTATAAAGCTTTTAGTACAACAGGGGCTTATGACGCCATGATTTCACGTTATTTTGCAGATGTATGTCATGATGAATTCCCTGATACTTTAAACATTTCATTAAAGAAAGTGGAACATTTACGTTATGGAGAAAACTCTCAACAGGCAGCTAATAAATATGAAGACAGCTATGTTCAAAAATCATTATTAGATTATGAACAATTACATGGAAAAGAAATTTCTTTCAATAATGTCAACGATTTATATGGAGCTGTGGCTTTAGTGAGAGAATTTGGTGATCAGATTGTTACAGCGGCTATTAAACATTCAACACCTTGTGGGGTTGCGATTGGTGAAACTGGTTATGATTCTTATATGAAAGCTTATGAAGCAGATCCACAATCTATCTTTGGTGGAATTGTAGCCGTGAACTATAAAATTGATAAACAAACGGCTGAACAGATGCATAAGATTTTCTTAGAAATCGTTGCAGCACCTGATTTTGACGCGGATGCTTTGGAAATCTTAAAGAAAAAGAAAAACTTACGTATCTTAAAATTAAAGAATTTAGATGCCAGAGATGCCAAATATGATATTAAATATCTTGAAGGTAAAGTGCTTGTCCAAGAGTTAAATACAAAGATGATTGATGAAATGAAAGTTGTCACTGAAGCAAAGCCTACACCAGAACAGCTAACAGATATGGAATTTGGTATGAAAGTTGTCAAATATGTCAAATCAAATGCAATCTGTATTGTGAAAAATGGTGTGACTTTGGCTATTGGTGGAGGACAGACTTCACGTGTCTGGGCTTTAGAAAATGCTATTAGAAACAATCCTGATAAGAATTTCGAAGGTTCAGTTTTAGCTAGTGATGCTTTCTTCCCATTTAATGACTGTGTTGAAGTTGCTGCCAAGGCAGGAGTTGGCGCTATTATTCAACCAGGTGGAAGTATCAGAGATCAGGATTCTATTGATTTGTGTAATGAAAAGAATATTCCAATGGTCTTTAGTGGATATAGACATTTTAGACATTAAGATATAAATGATGAATGCTAAACAGATGTGGGATAAGTTTTTGGACAAAGAGGCTGGAGATAGTTACGATGCATGGCAGTATGGTAGTCATGCCAATGGGCTTGCTTTACTGACATTACTGAAAATCAAAACAGCAACATCTTCAGCTTATCCCATATATGTCCAATACGATGAACCTCTACCACAGGTTGGAAGTTACAGCATAATCTTAGATAAACAAGATCATGCTGTATGTATCATTCAAACGACAGAAGTTACCATCATTCCTTTTGATCAAGTGAATGATGAGCATGCTTATTTAGAGGGAGAGGGAGATCGTACGCTTGATTATTGGCGAAAAATACATGCAGATTTTTTTACACAGGAAATGGAAAATATGGGTCAGCAGTTTCATAAGGACATGTTAGTTGTGTGTGAAAAATTTAAAGTTGTATATCCAAAATCATAAGAGGAGGAAACCATGAAAGTATTAGTTATTGGTAGTGGTGGTCGTGAACATGCGATTGCTTATGCTTTAAATAAAAGCCAGAAAGTTGATGAAATTCATGCTATACCAGGAAATCCAGGTATGGCTGAAATTGGAACTTGTCATCCTGGTCATGTAGAAGATTTAGATAGTATTTTAAAATTTGTTGAAGAACATGCGATTGATTTTACAGTGATTGGACCTGAAGTGCCTTTATGCATGGGATTAGCTGATTTATTGGAAAGTCATGGACATAAAGTTTTTGGCCCAACGAAACAGGCTGCAACTTTGGAAGGAAGTAAAGCTTTTTCTAAGGATTTTATGAAAAGACATCATATTCCTACTGCCGCCTATCAGGAAGTTCACTCTTATGAAGAGGCTATTGAAGCTTTAACTTCATTTGATTATCCTGTTGTTGTCAAAGCAGATGGATTGGCAGCTGGTAAGGGTGTTGTGATTTGTGAAAATGAATCACAAGCAAAGCTGGCTTTACAGGAAATGATGATAGAAGGAGCTTTAGACGGAGCTGGAAAAACAGTTGTTTTAGAAGAATTCTTAACTGGATTTGAATGTTCACTTCTTTGTTTTACTGATGGTGAAACAATCGTTCCCATGGTGAGTGCTAAGGATCATAAACAAATCTATGATGAAAATAAAGGACCAAATACAGGTGGTATGGGAACTGTTTCTCCAAATCCTTTCTTACCAGAGGGAATGGAAGAGATTTTGAAAAAAGATGTTCTAGAACCATTTATGGCTGGTTTAAAAGCTGATCATATGGATTATAGAGGTGTTGTTTTTATTGGTTTGATGATCGAAAATAATCAACCAAAAGTTCTTGAATTCAATGTTCGCTTTGGAGATCCTGAAACACAATCTATTCTTTTAAGATTAGATACAGATTTATTTGATATTATGTATGCTGTAAGTACAAAAACATTAAAAGATATTGATATTCAATGGAAAGACGAACATGTGGCCTGTCTTGTTTTGGCAAGTCAGGGTTATCCAGGAAGCTATGAAAAAGGCAAGGTTATTACGGGTATTGATCAGGTTGATGAAGATATCGTGATTTTCCATGCTGGAACTGCTATCAATCAAAATGGTGAGCTTGTAACAAATGGAGGACGTGTCTTAAATATTTGTGCCTATGGTCAAACATTAGAGGAAACACGTGATAAAGTTTATCAGGCTGCCAAGACTATTGATTTTGATGGTAAATATTATCGTAAAGATATTGGATTAAATTGAGGTGAAAAGATGAGTAAAGTCTATCGTGTATATGTTGAAAAGAAAAGTGCATATGCTATTGAAGCGAATGAGTTATTAAATAATATTCAGACACAATTAAAAATAGAAACAGTGACAGATGTTCATGTTGTGAATCGTTATGATCTTCAAGGTGTCAGTGAAGATGTTCTTAAACAAGGGATTCCAACAATTTTAAGTGAACCTATGGTTGATGAAATTTATCAGGAAGATTATCCTTTAAATGAACATCAAAAAGCTTTTGCGATTGAATTTTTACCTGGACAATATGACCAGAGAGCTGATGCCTGTGAGCAATGTTTTCAGGTTTTAACAGGTGAAAAAAATGTTAAGGTCAAATGTGCCAAATTAATTGTTTTAGAAGGACAGGTATCTGATGATGATGTCAAAGATATTCAAAATTATTTGATTAATCCAGTAGATCAGCGTTTGGCTTCATTAGATAAACCAGAACATTTGAATGATGAAGATGTACATATTAACCCTGTTCCAATTATTGATGGATTTATGGATATGAGTGATGATGAATTAAAACGTTTTATACAAGATAATGGTATGGCCATGAATGAAGATGATTTAAAAGTCACTCAAGATTACTTTAAAAATGAAGAAAAACGTAATCCAACAGAAACTGAATTAAAGGTATTAGATACATATTGGTCTGATCATTGTCGTCATACAACATTTGCGACAATCATTACAGATTTAGACATTGAAAATGGTGCATTTAAAGAAATTTTAGAAAAAGATGTTGAAAATTATAAAACATCACGTCATTTGGTTTATGGTGTGAATACAGATCGTCCATTAACTTTAATGGATTTAGCAACGATTTCTATGAAAGAATTAAGAAAAACAGGCTATTTAGATGATTTAGAAGTTTCTAAAGAAATTAATGCCTGTTCTGTAGAATTGACTGTTCATACCAATGAAGGTGATGAAGAATGGCTATTGATGTTTAAAAATGAAACACATAACCATCCAACAGAAATTGAACCATTTGGTGGGGCAGCAACATGTTTAGGTGGTGCCATTCGTGATCCTCTTTCAGGACGTGCTTATGTTTACCAGTCTATGCGTATTACAGGAGCTGGAGATCCAAGACAGCCATTAGACGAAACAATGAAAGGAAAACTTCCTCAACGTAAAATCTGTCAGGAAGCAGCTCATGGTTTTTCAAGTTATGGAAACCAGATTGGTTTAACAACTGGTTTTGTCCATGAAATTTATGATGATGGATTCCTTGCAAAACGTATGGAACTTGGTGCCGTTGTGGCAGCTGCACCAAAAGATCAGGTGAAACGTTTAGAACCATTAAAAGGACATATTGTTTTATTGATTGGTGGACGTACTGGTCGTGATGGTATTGGTGGAGCGACAGGTTCATCAAAATCACATGAATTAAAAACCACAACAACAGCTGGAGCTGAAGTTCAAAAAGGAAATCCAGTAGAAGAAAGAAAAATTCAAAGATTATTTAGAAATCCTGAAGTGTCAAAACGTATTGTACGTTGTAATGACTTTGGGGCAGGTGGAGTCTGTGTAGCCGTAGGTGAATTGGCAGATGGACTGGAAATCAATTTAGATGCTGTCTTAAAGAAATATGAAGGTTTAACAGGAACAGAATTAGCGATTTCTGAATCTCAGGAACGTATGGCTATTGTGATTGATCCTCGTGATGAAGCTTTTATTAAAGCTGCCTGTGATCAGGAAAATCTTGAAGTTGTCAAAGTCGCAACAGTCACTGACAAAAACCGTTTAACAATGTCTTATATGGGACAGACTGTTGTTGATATTGATCGTGGTTTCTTAGATAAGAATGGAGCTTCACGTTATCAGAATATTCATGTTGAATTACCTGATTTTGATCAGACACCTTTTGATGAAGTGAAACAGACATCATTTGTCAAAACTTCAAAAGATGTGTTAAGTCGTTTATCTGTTTGTAGCCAAAAAGGATTGGTGGAAAGATTTGACTCATCTATCGGTAATGGAACTGTTTTATCACCATTTGGTGGAAAGACTTTAAGAACTGAAACTGAAGGTATGGTCGCTTTAATTCCAGTATTACAAAAAGAAACAACAACATGTTCAATCATGAGTTATGGTTATAATCCTGTTATTTCAAAATGGTCACCTTATCATGGTTCTATTTATGCGATTGTTGAATCTATTGCGAAAATTGTCGCAATGGGTGGAGATTATCATACAATTCGTTTCTCTTTCCAGGAATACTTTGAAAAATTACTTGATATTCCAGAAAAATGGGGAAAACCATTTGCAGCATTACTTGGTGCATATCGTGTTCAATCTGAGATGAAACTTCCATCTATTGGAGGAAAAGATTCTATGTCAGGTTCATTTGAAGATATACATGTGCCACCAACACTTGTCTCTTTTGCGATTACTGGTGGAGATGTGCAAGATGTGATGACACCAGAATTAAAAGCAGCTCATCATACTTTGGTAGAAGTGATGTTACCAAAAGATGAATTCCATATTTTTGACTTTGATGCTTTAAAAGCACAATATGATGGTATTATGGAATTGATGAAAAATAAACAGGTTTATAGTGCTTATACTGTCAAAGATGGTGGTGTGATTGAAGCTGTTTATAAAATGGCATTTGGAAATGCAATTGGTGTACAATTGAATGATGAATTGGCATTAGAAAGCTTCGTTCAAAAAGATTATGGACATATCATCTTAGAAGTTGAAAATGATTCAGTTGTGACATTGCCACATACAAGAATTATTGGACATACAGTTGATTCATCTGTTATGATATATCGTGATGAAACTTTATCATTAGATGAAGCTTATCAAGTTTATGAATCTGTTTTAAATGATGTTTATCCAACAACAGAAAAAGCTCCAACAAGTGATATGATTGTGAAAGACTGTCATCAAAGAAGTGAATTAAAAGCAAAACAGACATATGATGAAGTCAAAGTTGTTATTCCAGTATTCCCAGGAACAAACTGTGAATATGATTCAAAACGTGCTTTTGAACGTGCTGGCGCAACAGTTCAACTCGTCTTGATGCGAAATAAAACAGCTCAAGAAATGAAAGATTCTGTTGAAGAATTAGAAAAGGCTATTCGTCAATCACAAATTATGATGTTACCTGGTGGATTTAGTGCTGGTGATGAACCAGAAGGATCTGGTAAATTTATTGCGACAGTTTTAAGAAGTCCAAAACTAAAAGCTGCCATTGATGATTTATTAGAAAATCGTGATGGATTGATGATTGGAATTTGTAATGGATTCCAGGCATTAGTGAAATTAGGATTACTTCCTTATGGACATATTAAAGATATGAATGAAAATGATCCAACATTAACATTCAATACAATTGGTCGTCACTTATCTCAGATGGTGAATACAAGAATTGCTTCTGTAAAATCACCTTGGTTAACAGGTGTGAATGTAGGCGATATTCATACTGTTCCTATTTCTCATGGAGAAGGACGTTTTGTTGCTCCAAAAGAAGTCATTGAACAATTATTTGAAAATGGGCAGGTTTTCAGTCAATATGTAGATGAAAACAATCAGCCAACTATGGTTTCACCATATAATCCTAATGGATCAATGATGGCTATTGAAGGTATTGTTTCAAGTAATGGACGTGTATTAGGAAAAATGGCTCATAGTGAACGTCAAGGTGAAAATAGAAATAAGAATATTTATGGTGAAATGGATCAGAAATTATTTGAAGCAGGTGTAAATTATTTTAAAGGTGGTAAATAAATGGAAAGACAAATTTTTGAAAGTATGACACTTTGTCCTTTAGATGGACGTTATAGTAATGTCAAAGATGCTTTTGCCCAATATTTTAGTGAATATGCTTTAGTTAAATATCGTGTATATGTAGAAATTCAGTGGTTAAAGTTCTTGATTGAAAATATTGAAAGTGATATCTTAAAGAATTTTGATCAAGCCAATATGAAACAAATTGAAGATATAGCTAATCATTTTGATGAAGAAGCTTTTGCCAAAATTAAAGAGATTGAATCTTCAACACGTCATGATGTTAAAGCTGTAGAATATTATATTGGTAATACTTTAAAAGAAATGGGTTATGATGATTTAATCAGCTTTGTTCATATCGGTTGTACTTCAGAAGATATCAATAATACGTCTTATGCTTGTATGATTAAACATGGTTTACAAGATGTCTGGTTAAAAAAAGCAAATGAAGTTGTAGATGCAATGAATAAATGGGCAATTGAACATAGTGATGATGCCATGTTGGCACATACACATGGTCAACCAGCGACACCAACAACAATTGGTAAAGAATTTAAAGTCTATGCTTATCGTTTTGCTTCTAGTATTGAAAATATTAAAAATATTCAGATTAAAGCAAAATTCAATGGTGCAACAGGAAATTATAGTGCCATTTTAACAGCTTTTCCAAATGTTGACTGGCCTGCACAAGCTAAGAAATTTGTTGAAGAATATTTAGGTTTAACTTTCAATCCATTAACAACACAAATTGAAAGTCATGATTATACTTGTCATATTTTAGACGGTATTCGTCATTTCAATAATATTTTAATGGATTTAGATGTTGATATGTGGCTTTATATTTCTATGGAATACTTTAAACAGATTCCAGTTCAAGGAGAAGTAGGAAGTAGTACAATGCCTCATAAAGTCAATCCAATTCGTTTTGAAAACAGTGAAGCCAATGCAGATATGTCAAATCATATTTGTGTAGCTTTATCTAATAAGTTACCAAAATCTCGTATGCAAAGAGATTTATCTGATTCTTCTAGTCAAAGAAATTTAGGATTAGCTTTTGGATATTCTTTACAGGCTATGAATGAAACATTAAATGGACTTGCTAAATGTGTAGTGAATAAAGAAAAATTAGCATATGATCTTAATGAAAAATGGGAAGTTTTAGCTGAACCAATTCAAACAATGTTAAGAAAATATGGTGTGCCTGATGCTTATGATACTTTAAAAGCTCTAACAAGAGGAAAAAGTATTTCTAAAGAAGATATTTTGAAATTTGCTGAAAGTTTAGATATTCTTTCTGATGAAGACCGTGAAACTTTAGTGAATATGACACCAGCTTCTTATATTGGTAAAGCAAGTGAACTTGCAAAAATGAAATAAATAGAGAAGGTAATGGGCATCTATGATGAACATTACCTTTTTACGTAAACAAAACTATATAATTTATGCTTTACAATGAATTGATCAATCAATCTGATATTTTAACCATGAAAAGTCTGGATATGTTATAATTGTTATAAAAGGGGATGAGATAATGAAATATCGTGTTATTTATAATAAAGGACTACCTAAGTCCATGTTAGAAAAGATAAAAAATAGGGAATATACATTAGATGAGATTCATTCTATGTATCAAGTTATAAAAAGAAACCATGATGCTAAACAAAAGGGATGGATACGTGCTATGATCATTTTGATAATATGTATTGTTGGCGTAGGTGGTTTAGGAATAACAAAAGTTCAACAACAGGCCTTAATAGTTTATCTTTTTTCCATTGGTTTTGTAGCTGTATTATGTATCTTGATATTGATATATGCAAAAATCAATGCAGTCAATAAAGAAATGAACCAACTTCAAAAAGCGTTAGAAATAGGGTATCCAGAATTGGCTGAAAGATTTTTTGTGAAATCGTGATATTTTTCTCAAAAACTTAGCAGCGAAAGACATTTATGAGATAAAAGAACCTATATAATATATAGCTTTATGATTTAGAAAATATATGAAAAATGTCGATAGAAATGTTAAGATTATGTTAAAAATATTTACATTATGTTAGGAATATGTTAAGTTTTACTTGTGTATAAATAGGAGGGACATGATGGAACTGACAAACATATTCTCTTTGCTTGGAGGGTTGGCTTTATTCCTTTATGGGATGACAATGATGTCAAATGGTTTAGAGTTGGCTGCCGGGAATAAGATGAAGTCAATTTTGGAAAAATTGACAACGAATCGTTT
>OGPH01000471.1_pt1 | contig 42336 bp, 29 predicted proteins | sample 1552891 | NCBI WGS metagenome assembly OGPH01 (sample SAMEA2580272, study PRJEB22360) | human gut metagenome | biome: human gut; feature: human-associated habitat; material: faeces | place: Denmark | collected 2008/2010 | reverse complement strand
AGAATATGACAATGTTTATGAAACGGTTTATTCATATGAAAAAGATAACACAGAGATTTTTACAGACCTTATGATTGAGGACAGAATTAATCCTGACAATAAGTTTGCTGTTGATATTGTTATGAATAGCGATTTAAATGACTTAAGATATCTTTACAAATATGGTGAGCACGTAGGTTTTAATGAACTTAAGATGGCAGAGTTTCTTAACAGTTTAAGTCAGGAAGAAATAGACAGACTTGCAAAGGTTTATACAGAAGGCTACAGAATTGGTTTTATAAACACAGGAAAAGATATTTCTAAGAAAGGCACTGTTGATATTAGATATTCATTGGGCTTTGAAAGAATTATCAGATCTGCAATATTTAATTTTAAGAAAATGGGACTTGAACCTGTAATTTATCAGGTAGGTTATACAACAACAAGTCCTAACAGGCAGTATGCTTACGATCACAGATACGATGATGCATTGTATTTGGACAAGGCATATATTAAGAGAAAATTAGAAGTTTCAAGACATGCTTATGAAAGCAGAAAACAGTTGGCAGGAAAGATGGCAGGCCCTGCAGTAATTGAGATTTTCGGAGAGACACCTTTTGAACCGGAAAATAAGAAACAGGCATATGCACTTTCAGAAGAACAGCAGAAACTTAAGTCAGAATATATTACTGAAAACCAGACAATGGTTCAAGAGTATATTAAGGGAGACGAAAGAAGTTTTACAATTATTGCTTTTCCAATACCTGAGTTTGGGGACGACTTTGAACAGATGTTTAAGGAAACTGTAAAGATTAACACTCTTGATTCTGAAATATACGGAAAGGTTCAGCAGAACATAATTGATGCACTGGACCAGGCAGAATATGTAAAGGTTCTTGGAAAAGGCGACAACAAAACTAACATGAAAGTTCAGATGCATGACCTTAAGAATCCTTTAAAGGAAACTAATTTTGAAAACTGTCTTGCAGATGTAAACATTCCTTTGGGAGAAGTTTTTACTTCACCTAAGTTAAAGGGAACAGAGGGAATCCTTCACGTAAGTCAGGTATATTTAAATGACTTAAAGTATAATGATTTGCAGATTACATTTGAAGATGGAAAAATAAAAGATTACACTTGTAAGAATTTTGACACTGAGGAAGAGAATAAGAAATTTATTAAGCAGAATGTAATGTTTAATCATGAAACACTTCCTATTGGAGAGTTTGCCATAGGTACGAACACAACAGCTTATATGGTTGCAAAGAAGTACCATGTGGTTTACAAACTTCCTATTCTTATTGTTGAAAAAATGGGACCACATTTTGCAGTGGGTGATACCTGCTATAGCTTTGAGGAGGATATTAAAACATATAATCCTGACGGCAAGGAAATAGTGGCAAGAGAGAATGAAGTGTCAGCTCTTAGAAAGACAGACATAAAGAAAGCATATTTTGGTTGTCATACCGACATTACAATGCCTTATGATGAACTTGGTGAAATAACGGCAGTAAGAAAAGATGGCAGCGAAATTACTATAATAAAAGACGGACGTTTCGTATTGGAAGGAACAGAACTTCTAAATGAACCGTTGGAAGAAATCTAATGTTGACTACAGTTATTTTTATGGGTACAATGTAGAATATGTTAAATTTATAACGCTTTAAGATGAATTTATGTGAAAAGGAGAACAAAATGGCAAAAGTAGCAATTGTAATGGGCAGCGATTCAGATATGCCTGTAATGAGCAAAGCAGCAGATTTTCTTGATCAGATGGGAATCGATTATGAGATGACCATAATTTCAGCACACAGAGAGCCTGATATTTTCTTTGAATGGGCTAAAGGAGCTGAAGAAAGAGGAGTTAAAGTTATTATTGCAGGAGCAGGAAAGGCAGCACACCTTCCGGGTATGTGCGCAGCATTATTCCCAATGCCTGTTATTGGAATACCAATGAAGACTTCAGATTTAGGTGGAGTAGATTCACTTTACTCAATCGTTCAGATGCCTTCAGGAATCCCGGTTGCAACTGTAGCTATTAATGGCGGTCAGAATGCAGGTATCCTTGCAGCAAAGATTCTTGCTACATCAGATGCTGAATTACTTGCAAAACTTAAAGATTTCAGCAAGGAAATGAAAGATTCAGTAGTTGAAAAAGATGCAAGACTTAAAGAAGTAGGTTACAAGAACTACTAAGAATTAAAAAGTGTAAAAGATGTTTAAGCATCATATAAAAGCAATAGAAAAGTACATATAGAATTAAGGAGATTATACTATGGATTACAAGAAGGCAGGCGTTGATATTGAAGCAGGTTACAGATCAGTAGAGCTTATGAAGAAGCATGTTAAGGAAACAATGAGACCGGAAGTTTTAGGTGGTCTTGGCGGTTTCGCAGGTGCTTTTAGCTTAGATTCAATTAAGAAGATGGAAGAACCTGTATTATTATCAGGAACAGACGGATGTGGTACAAAAGTACAGTTAGCATATATTATGGACAAGCATGACACAATCGGTATTGACTGTGTTGCCATGTGTGTAAATGACATTGCATGTTCAGGTGGAGAACCTCTTTTCTTCCTTGACTATATTGCATGTGGAAAGAACTATCCTGAAAAGATTGCAACAATCGTTAGTGGTGTAGCTGAAGGATGTAAGCAGTCAGGAGCTGCATTAGTTGGTGGTGAAACAGCAGAACATCCGGGACTTATGCCTGTTGACGAATATGATCTTGCCGGATTTGCAGTAGGCGTTGTAGACAAGAAAGACCTTATTACAGGTGAAAACATTAAGCCTGGCGATAAGTTAATCGGTATTGCATCTTCAGGTGTTCATAGCAACGGATTTTCTTTAGTAAGAAAAGTATTCGAAATGACAGAAGAATCTCTTAATACATATTATGATGAGTTAGGAAAGACTTTAGGTGAAGCATTACTTGCACCTACAAGAATTTATGTTAAGGCGTTAAAGAAAGTAAAAGAAGCAGGAGTAACAATCAAGGGATGCAGCCACATTACAGGTGGTGGTTTCTACGAAAACATTCCAAGAATGCTTCCTGACGGAGTAAAGGCAGTAGTTAAGAAAGACAGCTACGAAGTACCTGCAATCTTCAAACTTCTTGCAAAGACAGGAGATATTGAAGAAGAAATGATGTACAATACTTACAACATGGGTATCGGTATGGTATTGGCAATTGATCCTGCAGACGTAGACAAGACAATGGAAGCTTTAAAGGCAGCAGGAGAAACATGCTACGAATTAGGACAGGTAGAAGCCGGAGAAAAGTGTGCAGAATTAGTATAGTAAATATTTAAATGAAAAGGCTAGTTTTTCAACTAGCCTATATGCTTTTCTAAAGAAAATAAATACTGCTTAGTATCAATAACTTTTTTGGTACTTAATAGGAGGAATTATGTTAAAGGTAGGAGTAATGGTTTCAGGTGGTGGAACTAATTTACAGGCTATTATAGACGGTGTACATAGTGGAGTAATTACAAATGCTAAGTTAGAAGTTGTAATTAGCAATAAGAAAGACGCATATGCTTTAACCAGAGCAAAAGAAAACGGAATTAAGGCAGAAAGCGTATGTATTAAGGATTATGCTACAAGAGATGAATTTAATAAGGCATTAATCGGAACAATAGATTCATACAATCTTGACCTGATTGTACTTGCAGGTTTTCTTGTGGTTTTACCGGAAGAATTAATTAATAAATATAGAAACAGAATTATAAATATACATCCATCATTAATCCCATCTTTCTGCGGAAACGGATTTTATGGATTACACGTTCACGAAAAAGCATTGGAGCGTGGAGTTAAAATTACAGGAGCTACAGTTCATTTCGTAGATGAAGGAACAGATACAGGTCCTATTATATACCAGAAGGCTGTTGAGGTATTAGAAGGTGATACACCTGAAATTCTTCAGAAGAGAGTTATGGAGCAGGCAGAGTGGAAGATTTTACCACAGGCAATTAACGATATTGCCAATGGCAAAATAGCAATTGGAGAATAATTTTATTGAATAGAATCCATTAAGGATAGTAAGACAAGGAGATATAAAATGAAAGTACTTATTGTTGGAAGTGGCGGAAGAGAACATGCAATTGCAACAGCAGTGGCAAAAAGCCCTAAGGTTGATAAAATCTATTGTGCACCGGGAAATGCAGGAATCGGTCAGGTTGCTGAATGTGTAAACATTGGAGCAATGGAATTTGATAAATTAGTTGATTTTGCAAAGGAAAAAGAAATCGACTTAACAGTTATAGGTATGGATGATCCATTGGTAGGCGGTATTGTTGATAAGTTTGAAGAAGCAGGACTTAGGGTATTCGGACCAAGAAAGAATGCAGCCATTCTTGAAGGTTCAAAAGCTTTCTCAAAAGACTTAATGAAGAAATATAATATTCCTACAGCAGGATACGAGAACTTTGATTCACCTGAAGAAGCAATGAAGTATCTTGAAACATCTAAATATCCTATTGTATTAAAAGCAGACGGACTTGCTCTTGGAAAAGGTGTTTTGATTTGCAATACTAAGGAAGAAGCAATGGATGGCGTTAAGGAATTAATGCTTGATAAGAAGTTTGGTAATGCAGGAAATACTATTGTAATAGAAGAATTTATGACAGGTCGTGAAGTTTCAGTACTTTCATTTGTTGATGGAAAAACTATAAAGATTATGACATCAGCACAGGATCACAAAAGAGCAAAAGATGGTGATCAGGGTCTTAATACAGGAGGAATGGGAACATTTTCACCTAGTCCTTTTTATACAGAAGAAGTTGATGAATTTTGCAAGAAGTATGTTTACCAGGCAACAGTTGATGCCATGGCAGCAGAAGGAAGAGAGTTTAAGGGAGTTATTTTCTTTGGCTTAATGTTAACAGAAGACGGACCAAAGGTTCTTGAATACAATGCAAGATTCGGTGATCCTGAAGCTCAGGTAGTTCTTCCAAGAATGAAGAATGATATTATTGATGTTTTTGAAGCATGTGTTGACGGAACCTTAGATCAGATAGATTTACAGTTTGAAGACAATGCAGCAGTATGTGTTGTATTGGCAAGTGACGGATATCCTGTTTCATATGAAAAAGGCTTTGAAATCAAAGGCCTTGAAAACTTTGAAAACAAAGAAGGATACTATGTTTTCCACGCAGGCACAAAGGCTGAAGGTGACAAGATTGTTACTAACGGTGGACGTGTACTTGGGGTAACTGCAAAAGGAAAAGATTTAAAGGAAGCCAGAGCAAATGCCTATGAAGCTACAAAATTAATTCAGTTCGAAAATAAATATATGAGAAATGATATTGGCAAGGCTATTGATGAGGCATAGTTATATACTTAAAATATCAAAATAAGGAAGGTATTTAAATGAAAAATTTAAGAAAGATGGTTATGCTGATTTTAACTTTGGCAATGCTTACAACAGGCGTTCAGGTAAGTGTTTTGGCTGACCAGACAACAGATTTACAGTCTATGAAAGTTTATGCTGTAAATGCAGCAGGAAAGAAGACAAAGGCAGAACTTAATTTTAGTTCAACAACTTATACATATAACATAACAGTTATGTCAGATACAGAATCTATTGAGATTGTTGCAAGTCCTGCAACTTCAGGTTCAACATGGGCTATAGAGAAAGATGGAATTAATACTAAAATGGATTTTGGTAAAAACTACACAGCAGTAGTTGTTACATCAAGTACAGGCGCAAAAAACAAATATGAAATTAATACTACAAAGCTTACAGAGGCTGAACAGGCAACATACAAAGCCGGAAGTTCAACAGATGAAACAACTGCTAAAGACAGCAGTTCAACAAGCAGTAAGAAATCAAAGAAGGCTTCTAAGTCAGACATTACAGTTGGCAAAGGTGAATACAAGATAGTAGAAGATTTTAAGGATGATCTTATTCCTGAAGGTTTTTCAAAAACAAAAGCTGAGTATGACGGTAAGCAGTATGAAGCAATCAAAGGTGATAAGAAAGACCTTACAGCTTTCTATTTAAAGAAGGGAAGCACTAAAGGATTTTACATCTATGATTATGAAACAAAGAAGTTTTCTTCATTAAGAAATATTAAGATTGCCAGCAGAATGTATACAGTAGTTAATCCTTCTGAAAAGGCATCTTGCTTAAAGAAGTACACAAAGAAACAGATTACTGTAATTGATCAGGAAGTTAATGCCTGGGTTTTAAATGAAGAAGAGGGGTTATATCTTCTATATGCAATGAATTGGAATGGCGATACAAACCTGTATTGCTACGATGACAATGAAAAATGTTTCCAGAGATATATTGCAGAAGATGATGTAAATACTCAGATTGAAGCAGCAAATAAGGCATACAACAATGTAAAGAACAAATATAATACATTAGTATCAAAATACAATATGCTTCTTAAGATTGCATGCGGACTTGTAATTGTTATAATTATTCTTATTTTTGTTATTATAAATATTAAGCTTAACAGAAAAGAAAAAAGACTTGCCAAGCAGAAAAAATATGATGACAAAAACAATGGCAATGGAAAAGACAAGAAAGATGCAGAAGATTCAACAGAATCAAATGACGTGGAAGAATCAGATGAAATTGAACCTATGGAAGAACAGGTTGAAGAAATAGAAGAACCTGAAGATGTTTCAATTCCTGAAACTGTTGAAGAACCAGAAGCTTTAGATGAGGTTGTTGAAGATTTCCCTGAAGCAGATGATGTGGAAATTCCACAGGTTGAAGAAGCTACTGATTTGAATCGGGATGTTGTATTAGATTTAGATGACATAGAAGATGCGGCAGAAACAACTGAAGATGAAATAGAGAAAGAATCTGAAAAAGCTCAGTTAGAAGCGGAAGAAGATATGAAAGAAACATTAAAAGACATGCTTCCGGATGACGATGAGGATGATGAAGATTTTGAATTTATTGATTTAGATTAATTAGGAATACCCCAGACTTCGGTCTGGGGTATGTTAGCAGAAAAATATGGAGGAAAGGTAATGGAAAGAGGTAATTTTACCAGACAGGCTATTGAAGCTATGGAATATGCTAAAGAAGTGGCTATAAGTTTTGGTATGAATTATATTGGCACGGAACATTTATTGGCAGGCATTTCCAAAGTATCAGAAGGTGTGGCAGCAAATATTTTGTATAACTATAATCTTGTTTATGCAGATATAATGAAAGCCATTAGTGAGGACATGGGAATAGAAGGCAGAGTGCGTACAAGGTCCAGAAGCAGAAATCTGGAAACAACAGCAAGGGCCAAGGCAATATTGGAAAGAGCTTATGTAGAGGCGTCAAAACAGGGATTGCCTCAGATTGGAACAGAGCATATTCTTCTTGCCATAGTTGCAGATCCTGATTGTGAGGCACATTGTATTCTTACAAGTTTTCGGGTAAATATTAAAAAGATTTGTGCAGATATTTTAAAACTTACAAATAGAGATCCAAGAGAGATAAGACAGTACATCCAGACAGAAAAGCGTCAAAGAGATGACAACGTTTCTGCAACACCAACATTAGACCAGTTCGGAAGAGATTTGACTAAGGCAGCAAAGGCAGGTCAGCTTGACCCTGTAGTTGGAAGAGATGTTGAAATAAGAAGAATTATTCAGATTTTAAGCAGAAGAACAAAGAATAATCCTTGTCTTATAGGAGAGCCGGGTGTTGGTAAGACAGCAATAGTTGAGGCAATAGCCCAGAAGATTGTACAAGGACTTGTTCCTGAAACAATGGAAGGAAAAAGATTAATAAGTCTTGATCTTTCAGGTACTGTTGCAGGCTCAAAATATAGGGGCGAGTTTGAGGAAAGATTAAAAAGAATAATGGATGAAGTTGAAAATTCAGGAAACATTATTCTTTTTATTGATGAAATTCATACAATTATCGGTGCCGGTGGCGCAGAAGGTTCAATGGATGCCTCAAATATTTTGAAACCATCATTAACAAAAGGACGTCTCCAGGTTATAGGGGCAACAACAATTGCAGAATACAGAAAGTATTTTGAAAAAGATGCAGCCCTTGAGAGAAGATTTCAGCCGGTTACTGTTGAGGAGCCTACAGAAGCCCAGACTATTGAGATTTTGCATGGATTAAAAAGTGCTTATGAAGAATTTCACAAGGTTAATATTTCAGATGAAGCAGTGGAAGCTGCAGTAAAACTTTCAACAAGATATATTAATGACAGAAATCTTCCGGACAAGGCAATTGACTTAATAGATGAGGCATGTTCAAAAGTAAGAATTAAGGAAAAACCAAAGCCAAAATCAGTAACAAATAAAGAACTTGATGTAGCTGAATTAAATCTTGAACTTGAAATGTGCGTAAGACACGGAGATTTCAAAGGAGCAGCAGTGCGCAAAAAGGATTTAGACAAAGCACAGACAGCTCTTGATAAGGCTATTGCAAAGTGGCAGGGAACAGAGAAAGAATACAGACCTGTTATTGATGAAAATACAATAGAAGAAATAGTATCAATGTGGACAGGAATCCCGGTAACAAAAATGGGAAAGAACGAACAGCAGAGATTATTAAAGTTAGAATCAATATTGCATAAGCGTGTTGTAGGCCAGACAGAAGCTGTAACTGCCGTGGCAAAGGCTGTACGAAGAGGAAGAGTGGGACTAAAAAGTGTCAATAGACCAATTGGTTCATTTCTGTTTTTGGGACCTACAGGTGTAGGAAAAACAGAACTTTCAAAAACATTGGCAGAAGCAGTTTTCGGTTCAGAAGATGCAATGATTCGTGTTGATATGTCAGAATATATGGAAAAACACAGTGTATCAAAACTTATTGGTTCACCTCCGGGATATGTTGGATATGAAGAAGGCGGACAGCTTAGTGATAAGGTTAGAAGAAATCCATATTCAGTAGTTCTTTTTGATGAAATCGAAAAAGCTCATCCTGATGTGTTTAACATATTGTTACAGGTTCTTGATGACGGCCAGATTACAGATTCAAAGGGTAGAAAAGTTAGCTTTAAAAATACAATTATTATTATGACATCAAATGCAGGAGCAAACAGAATAATAGACCCTAAACATTTAGGTTTTAGCAGAGACATAACAGAGAAGCAGGATTATGAAAAGATGAAAGCAAGTGTTATGGAAGAAGTTAAGTTAATGTTTAAACCTGAGTTTATTAATCGAATTGATGAAATTATAGTATTCCATGCTTTAACTGAAAAAGAAGTAAAGAGCATAGTTAACATTATGCTTAGAAATCTTGCAAAACAGGTTAAGGAACAGATGAATATTGAGCTTAAATATACTGAAACACTGAAGAGTGCCCTTGCAAAGGAAAGCTACGATAAGAAGTATGGTGCAAGACCTTTAAGAAGGATGATTCAGAACAAAATAGAAGACAATCTGGCAGAGGAAATACTTGCAGAAAAAGTTAAGCAGGGAGATAAAGTTACAGTGTCATATAAGAACAAATCCGTAACTTTTTCTGTGGCAGAATAGTTTAAAATGTATTATACTAGAACTACCAAAAAAAATAGATAAAGTCACATTAGATGATTTAATAACAGGAGGACAAAATGGCAGTAATTAAGGAATTAATCAGAAAAGAAAATAATGGTTCAATCAGCTTCGGTAATTATGAATTACCACAGAAAACAAAGTTAGCAGACTTTGAAGTTAATGGAGATTTATATAAAGTAAAAACATTTAAGGAAATTACAAAACTTGAAAAGAACGGAACTTTTGTTTATGAATCAATTCCGGGAACAGCAGTAAGCGTTTTTAAGGAAACAGCAGATGAAGTAAGCTTTTTCGTAGATGGAAAAGGTCAGACACAGATTACATTAGAATTAGAATCTAACAAGGAATACAGAGTTTTTGTTGGAGACAGAGACCTTGGAGTATCTAAGACGGACGTTGGCGGAAAGATTACATTAGATGTAGATTTAGAGAACGGAAATCTTACTACTGTAAAAGTTGTAACAGCATAATAAGTAAGATTTTAAATTAAGATATAAAATAAAGCTACAAAACAAAATAGGAGAGCCATGGCAAAATCAAAAAAGACGGTTTTCTTTTGCAAAGAGTGCGGTTACGAGTCAAGTAAATGGTTAGGACAGTGTCCGGGATGTAAAGAGGTAGGAACTTTTGTAGAAGAACCGATGGGGGCAAAGACCAACAATAACATTAGAAGGGGATTAATTAATAATAAACCGGTAACAATAAATCAGGTTACGGCAGATGATGAGGAGAGAATCACAACAGGTTTTGGAGAACTGGACAGAGTATTAGGAGGGGGAGTAGTTCCCGGCGGGCTAATACTTGTAGGCGGTGATCCGGGAATAGGAAAGTCCACATTACTTCTTCAGGTATGTAGAAATATGTCAAATAATGGCAAGAAGATTTTATATATTTCAGGAGAAGAATCCCTTAAGCAGATTAAGCTTAGAGCAAACAGAATGGGACAGTTTTCCGATAATTTAAGTCTTTTGTCAGAGACAAGCCTTGATATAATAGAGTCAGTTATTTTAGAAACAAAACCTGATGCAGTAGTAATAGACTCAATACAGACTATGGTAAGAGAGGATATAGGCTCAGCTCCAGGTAGTGTAAGTCAGGTTAGGGAGTCAACTAACTTTCTTATGCAGTTAGCTAAAGGTAATACCATTCCAATATTTATTGTAGGTCACGTAACCAAAGAAGGGGTTGTTGCAGGACCTAGGGTTTTGGAACATATGGTTGACACGGTTTTATATTTTGAAGGTGACAGACATGCAGCATATAGAATAATCCGAGGAGTTAAGAACCGTTTTGGTTCAACTAATGAAATTGGAGTATTTGAAATGAGTTCAGAAGGACTTAGGGAAGTATTAAATCCGTCAGAATTTATGTTGGATGGAAGACCTGAGGATGCTTCAGGTTCAGTTGTGGCATGTTTAATGGAAGGAACAAGACCGATTCTTGTAGAAATACAGGCATTAATATCCCACACCAACTTTGGAATGCCGAGACGAACGGCGGTGGGAACAGACTATAACAGAGTTAATCTTTTAATGGCAGTTATCGAAAAAAGAATTGGAGTTCAGATGTGCGATTATGATGCATATGTTAATATAGCAGGTGGAATGAAAATCAATGAACCGGCATTAGACCTTGCATTAGTAATGGCATTAATCAGTAGCTTTAAGAACAGAGTAATAGACCCAAAGACAATAGTTTTCGGTGAAGTAGGGCTTGCAGGAGAAGTAAGAGCGGTATCACAGGCAGACAAAAGAGTACAGGAAGCTAAGAAACTTGGTTTTACAACGTGTATAATGCCTGCTGTATCCAAGAAAAATCTTACAGAAATCACTGGAATCAATATAATTGGGGTAAATAATATAAAAGAAGCTGAAGAACTTATTTAAAAAAGTTGACAACTGATATTTGTTAGATTAGAATAACAAAGTAAGAAAAAGTCCAAAAGGACAATAAAATAATAAAAGCGTTGATAGAGACAGTAGTTGCCTTGCATAAATAATGCATAGTGAACGTTATAGAGAGTTCGGATAAGGTGGAAGCCGAATACAAGTAGCAGGTATATGAACATCACTCTGGAGCTGCAGCCCAAAGAACGTATAAAGTTTAGTAGGCGCTGACGGTATCCACCGTTAAAGGGAACACATATTAAAGGAGAAATCCTGCGTATGCTGTAAAAGGTGGTTAACGAAAATACAGGCTTTCGTCCTTTACAGGGCGGGAGCCTTTTTATTTAGTGCTTACACACTAAATAAAAAGTGCTCCATAGTGGACGCACAATAAAATAAATACACAGATATCATTGGATGTTTTCGAAAACAATGCAAGTATATTCGATGCCGCAGAACTTTTTTCTGGCAAACAATAGGCAGTAATTCGCAATTTTGCGAGCATAGTGTACAGCGATAAAACTACTGTCCGAGCGGAGCGAGTTTAGTTTTTCGCTGTACCATAGACGGCGGAGCAAAATAAGAAGTACAACGTGTTTGCAGCAAAAAGTTCTGTGGCATCGATACAAACATTATTTTCGCAAACATCTGATGACAAAAAAGAAAGGAGATTGAAATGTACAAGAAGGTATCAACCAATTTGAACTTTGTTGACAGAGAAAAAGAAACAGAAAAATTCTGGGATGACAATCACATCTTTGAAAAAAGTATGGAAAATAGAAAAGAAGGACCAACATATACTTTTTATGATGGACCTCCAACAGCTAACGGAAAACCACATATCGGACACGTATTAACACGTGTAATTAAAGATATGATCCCTAGATACAGAACAATGAAGGGATATATGGTTCCAAGAAAGGCAGGATGGGACACACACGGACTTCCTGTAGAACTTGAAGTAGAAAAATTATTAGGTTTAAATGGAAAAGAACAGATCGAAGAATACGGTATGGAACCTTTCATTAAGAAATGTAAGGAATCTGTATGGAAATACAAGGGAATGTGGGAAGACTTCTCAGGAACAGTTGGTTTCTGGGCAGATATGGAAAACCCATATGTAACTTATGATGATAATTTTATTGAATCTGAATGGTGGGCTTTAAAGACTATCTGGGATAAGAAATTATTATACAAAGGTTTTAAGATTGTACCTTATTGCCCAAGATGTGGAACACCTCTTTCATCACAGGAAGTTGCACAGGGATACAAGGCAGTTAAGGAACGTTCAGCTATCGTAAGATTTAAAGTTGTTGGTGAAGATGCATATTTCCTTGCATGGACAACAACACCTTGGACTCTTCCATCTAACGTAGCTCTTTGTGTTAATCCTAATGACACATACTGCAAGGTTAAAGCAGCTGACGGATATACTTATTATATGGCAGAAGCTTTACTTGACACAGTATTAGGAAAGCTTGCAACAGAAGACGAAAAAGCTTATGAAGTATTAGAAACAATGAAGGGTGCTGACCTTGAACATAAAGAATATGAACCATTATATGAATGTGCAAAGGCTATTGCTGATAAGCAGAGAAAGAAAGGTTTCTTTGTAACATGTGACACATACGTTACTATGAGTGATGGTACAGGTATTGTTCATATTGCTCCTGCTTTCGGTGAAGATGATGCTAATGTAGGACGTAACTATGACCTTCCTTTTGTACAGCTTGTAAATGACAAGGGTGAACTTACAGAAGACACACCTTATGCAGGTTTATTTGTAAAGGATGCTGATCCTAAGGTATTAGTAGACCTTGACAAGAGAGGACAGTTATTTGATGCACCTAAGTTTGAACATGATTATCCACATTGCTGGAGATGTGATACACCATTAATCTATTATGCAAGAGAATCATGGTTTATTAAGATGACAGAAGTTAAGGATAAACTTGTTGCAAATAATAACACTGTAAACTGGATTCCAAAATCAATCGGTGAAGGACGTTTTGGAAACTGGCTTGAAAATGTACAGGATTGGGGTATTTCAAGAAACCGTTATTGGGGTACACCACTTAATATCTGGGAATGTTGCGATTGCGGATGTCAGGAATCAATTGGCAGCCGTGCAGAATTAGCAGAAAGAAGTGGAAATCCTGATAATGCTAAGGTTGAATTACACAGACCTTACATTGATGAAGTAACATTTAAGTGTAAAGAGTGTGGTGGCACAATGAAGAGAGTACCTGAAGTTATTGACTGCTGGTTCGACTCAGGAGCAATGCCATTTGCACAGCATCATTATCCATTTGAAAATAAAGATTTATTTGAAAAACAGTTCCCTGCTGATTTTATCTCAGAAGCTGTTGACCAGACAAGAGGATGGTTCTATTCATTAATGGCTGAATCAACATTATTGTTTGATAAGGCTCCATACAAGAACGTAATCGTACTTGGTCACGTTCAGGACGAAAACGGACAGAAGATGAGTAAGTCAAAGGGTAACGCAGTAGATCCTTTTGAAGCATTAGGACAGTACGGTGCCGATGCCATCAGATGGTATTTCTACACTAACTCAGCTCCATGGCTTCCAAACCGTTTCCATGGTAAAGCAGTTCAGGAAGGACAGCGTAAGTTTATGGGAACACTTTGGAACACATATGCGTTCTATGTCTTATATGCTGAAATTGATCAGTTTGACCCAACGAAATACACACTTGAATATGATAAATTAAGTGTTATGGATAAATGGTTATTATCAAAACTTAACTCTATGGTTAAGGCAGTAGATGAAAACCTTGGTAACTACAGAATCCCTGAAGCTGCAAGAGCATTAGATGATTTTGTAGATGATATGAGTAACTGGTATGTAAGACGTTCAAGAGAACGTTTCTGGGCAAAAGACATGCCACAGGATAAGATTAATGCTTACATGACATTATATACAGCACTTGTTACAGTATCAAAGGCTGCTGCACCAATGATTCCATTTATGACAGAAGATATTTATCAGAATATCGTAAGAAGCGTAGATGAAACAGCACCTGAAAGTATTCATTTATGTGACTTTCCAGAAGTTAATGAATCTTACATTGACAAAGAATTGGAAGAAAACATGGAAAGAGTACTTGATATTGTAGTACTTGGTCGTGCATGTAGAAATGCATCTGCAATTAAGAATAGACAGCCAATTGGAAAGATGTTCGTTAAGGCAGAATTTGAATTATCTGATTTCTACAAAGAAATCGTTGAAGAAGAATTAAATGTTAAGGAAGTTGAGTTTACAGATGATGTAAGAGCATTTACTTCATATTCATTTAAGCCACAGCTTAGAACAGTTGGACCTAAATATGGTAAATTCTTAGGCAAGATTAAAGAAGCATTATCATCATTAGACGGAAATGCGGCTATGGATAAGATTAATGCCGGAGAACCTTTAACATTCGATTTTGACGGCAACGAAGTAGTTCTTGAAAAAGAAGATTTACTTATTGATATGGCTCAGGTTGAGGGATATGTATCAGAAAGCGATAATAATATTACTGTAGTACTTGATACAAAACTTTCAGATGAACTTATTGAAGAAGGATTTGTTAGAGAAATAATCAGTAAGATTCAGACAATGAGAAAAGAAGCTGATTTCCAGGTAATGGACAAAATTGTGGTAAATGTAGATAAAAACGATACAATAAAAGCTATAATGGAGAACAATCTTGACGAAATTAAGTCTGAAGTGTTGGCAGATAATGTCATATTTGGTAAAATAAACGGGTATGAAAAAGAGTGGAATATTAACGGTGAAAAGGTAACTTTTGGCGTAGAAAAAGCTCTTTAGAATTTGACTTGAAATATTTGGCTATAAAATTTATTAAAAAGAGAGAAGCAATGCCTGTCATTGTTTCTCTCTAATAGCATAAAAAAGGAGATTTAATATGGCTAAGAACGAAGGTATGGAAAAGCATGAAGAATTCAAGGCAGAATTCAAGAAGCGTGTGAAAGAACAGGCTAAAATGCTTTACAGAAAAAGCCTTGATGAAATAAGTGACAGACATAAGTTTGTATGTGTTGCTTATGCAGTAAAGGATATTGTAATCGATCAGTGGATAGCAACTCAGAAAGCATATGATGAGAAGGATGCTAAGATTGTATACTATTTATCAATGGAATTTCTTATGGGCCGTGCTCTTGGAAATATGATTATCAATCTTTCAAGCAGAGATGAAATCAAGGAGGCTATTGAAGAATTAGGACTTGATCTTAATGTAATCGAAGATCAGGAACCTGATGCAGCTTTAGGTAATGGTGGTCTTGGTAGATTGGCAGCATGTTTCTTAGATAGTTTGTCAACACTTAACTATCCTGCTTATGGATGTGGTATCAGATACAAATACGGTATGTTCCAGCAGAAGATTGAAAACGGATATCAGAAAGAAATACCTGAAGACTGGTTAAGACATGCTAATCCATTAGAAATCAAGCGTGAAGAATATGCTTGTGAAGTTAAGTTTGGCGGATATGTAAGAGCAGAAAATAGAGACGGACGTAATTATTTTATTCAGGAAGGCTACCAGTCAGTTAATGCTATTCCATATGATATGCCAATCGTTGGTTACGGAAACAACGTAGTTAATACATTAAGAATTTGGGACGCTGAACCTGTAGTACACTTTAATCTTGATGAATTTGACAAGGGTTCATATATGGCTGCAGTTGAACAGGAGAATCTTGCAAAGACTATTACAGAAGTTCTTTATCCTAATGACAATCATTATGCAGGTAAGGAATTAAGATTAAAACAGCAGTATTTCTTTGTTTCAGCAAGTTTACAGACAGCAATTAAGAAATACTTAAAGAATCATGATGATATTAGAAAATTACCTGAAAAGGTAGTATTCCAGATGAACGATACTCATCCGACACTTACAGTTGCAGAACTTATGAGATTATTAATGGATGAATATAACTTAGAATGGGATGAAGCTTGGAATATTACAACACATGCATGCGCATACACTAACCATACAATCATGAGCGAAGCTCTTGAAAAATGGCCAATTGAATTATTCTCAAGATTACTTCCAAGATGTTACCAGATTATTGAAGAAATCAACAGAAGATTTTGTATTGAAATCGAAAACAAATACCCTGGAAATCATGATAAAGTTGCTAAGATGGCAATTATCTATGATGGTCAGGTTAAGATGGCTCATCTTGCAATTTGTGCAGGTTTCTCAGTTAACGGTGTAGCAAAACTTCATACAGAAATTTTAAAACATCAGGAATTAAAAGATTTCTATGAAATGATGCCGGAGAAGTTTAACAATAAGACTAACGGTATTACACAGAGAAGATTCCTTCTCCATGCTAATCCACTTCTTTCAGAATGGGTTACAGGAAAGGTTGGAGATGACTGGATTACAGACCTTCCAAAGATTAAGGGAATAGAAGTATACGCAGATGACAAGAAAGCTCAGGCTGAATTTATGAATATTAAATATCAGAACAAAGTACGTCTTGCAAAATACATTAAAGAACATAATGGTATTGATGTAGACCCACGTTCTATTTTTGATGTTCAGGTTAAGAGACTTCATGAATATAAGCGTCAGTTATTAAATATTTTACATGTAATGTATTTATACAACCAGATTAAGGAACATCCTGAAATGGAATTTTATCCAAGAACATTTATCTTTGGTGCAAAAGCAGCAGCAGGTTACAAGATTGCTAAGCTTACAATCAAGTTAATCAATAGCGTTGCTGATGTAATTAACAATGATGAATCAATTAATGGAAAGATTAAAGTTGTATTTATTGAAAACTACCGTGTTTCAAATGCTGAAATCATTTTTGCGGCAGCAGATGTTTCAGAACAGATTTCAACAGCATCAAAAGAAGCTTCAGGCACAGGTAATATGAAGTTTATGTTAAATGGTGCTTTAACACTTGGAACAATGGATGGTGCTAACGTAGAAATAGTTGATGAAGTTGGCGAAGAAAATGCATTTATCTTTGGTTTATCTTCAGATGAAGTTATTAACTATGAAAAAAATGGCGGATATAATCCAATGGATATTTTCAACTCAGATATGGACATTAGAAAAGTTCTTATGCAGTTGATTAACGGATTCTATTCTCCAGATGATCCTGAAAGATTCAGACCAATTTACAACTCATTACTTAACACTCAGGAAACAGATGTTGCTGACAGATACTTTATTCTTAAAGATTTCAAGTCATATGCAGCAGCTCAGAAGAGAGTTGAAGAAGCTTACAGAAACGAAGAAGGCTGGGCTAAGTCAGCTATGTTAAATGTAGCTAATGTTGGTAAGTTTACATCTGACAGAACAATCGAAGAATACGTACAGGATATTTGGCATCTTGAAAAAGTAAAAGTTAAAATGGACGTATAGATTACAGAAAATTGTGAAAGTGTCACAATAGATATAATCAAATATAATTAAAATGAAACCCCAAAAAGTTAGAATGTAATGTCTGGTTTTTTGGGGTTTTTGTATGCACTACAATCATATAAATGATTTTTGGAAAATAAGTTAGTATAAGGGATTTTTAGGAATAACCAAATGACAGATAGAAAAAAGTTTATTATGCTAATATTATTTTCGATTTTTTTCCCGTTAGTTATAGGTAGTGTATGTGTTCTTGTAAACGGAAACAAAATATCTAGGGCTAAGCCCTCAGGGAAAACAATATTAGTGGATAATAAAAACTACAGCTTTGAAATGGATATGGAGAACTTCATATCTTACGTTCTTATGGCGCAGATGGACGAAAGTGAGCCGGAGGAGCTTTTGAAAGCTAAGTCTGTTATTATTAGAACTTATATTTTGTACAAAATGAAGGACAAAGCTCAAATAGCAGCTTCAGATTTGGGAATGGAATATAGAAATTATGGGGAGTTAAAAAACAGCAGATTTCAGGATTTTTGCAGGGAAAACATTAAAAGCCCCAAAGGAATGGCTGCATATTTTACAGGTATAGGTTCTTATAAAATATATAATGAGAAAAATAAAAAAATTAAAAGAATAGTAGACAAAACAAAAGGCAAAATAATAAAGAAACAGGGGGAGACTATTTTGCCACTGTTTCATAATATAAGTAATGGGAAAACCAGGTTAGGGGAGGAAATTATTGGAAAGGAATATAGTTATCTAAAAAGTGTTATATGCCAGAATGACATAAAGGAGAAGGAATATCTTTGCACAAGGTATTTAACGGTTAATGAGTTTAAGGAAAAACTGTCAGCTAATGGCATTGTTGTATTTAAAGATGGGAAGGAAATTCTAAAAAATATAAAAGATAAGAAGGAAATTATTAATCTGATAACTGTTGAAAAAGACAAAGAAGGCTATGCTTTAAAAATAAGAATGGGGGATACTGTTGTTCTGGCAGATGATTTTTCAAAAGCCCTCGGTCTTAATTCTACAGATATGAGCATAGAAGAATATGAAAAGGGAATAAGAATTACAACTAAAGGCAACGGTCACGGTTTTGGAATGAGTATAAGCTATGCCAGATACCTTGCAGATCATGGCAAGCCATGGCAGGAGATTCTTAGCACTTTCTATGATGGGAAAATTGTGGAATATTAAAATTAATTTTTTTGTATAAATCTTCAATTAATGGTACATACTGTTATTGAGGTGATGAGAATGGATAAGAAATTTATAGCAGCAGTTGCAGTTTGCTTTGTTGCATTAGTAGGCGTAGCCACGGGAACTTATTTTCTTGGGCAAAAAAGCGACGAAAACATTGTAAAATTAGGAAAAGCAAACATAACTGAAACAACAGCGGCAGATAAAAATATTGAAGCAGCGGGAAATGTTGTGGAAAAAGAAACACAAAAAGAAACAGCAATGGAATCTGAAACACCGAAAGACAGAGAAGTTGAACCGGGAGGTTATTTAACAGAAGAAACAACTAAGGAAAAAGCCGTAAATAACGTAGTGGAAGAAAACACTCAGTCTAATGTAAGCAAAAAAGATTACTTGTATGGACTTTCATCAGAGGCAGCAGCCCAGATTAAAACATTAAAGTTTAACAAGAACAGCAAACTTATCTGGCCTGTTGAGGGTAGCATTATTATGCCATATGATGTGAAAAATACAGTATATTACGCAACATTAGATGAATACAAAACCAATCCCGGAATTGTAATCCAAAGTAGCAAAGGCACTGCAATAAAGGCAGCGGCAGATGGTGTTATTACAAAAATAACACAAGATGATGAACTTGGCGTTGTTATCAGTCAGGCAGTGGGAAATGATTATATCGTAAACTACGGTCAGACCATAAATCCTGAAGTAAAAGAAGGAAGCTTCGTTGAAGCAGGCCAGACTATCGCCTATGTTAACCAGCCAACTAAATATTACTCCAAGGAAGGGGATAATATTTACTTCTCAGTAGAAAGAAATGGAAAAACAAAAGATCCTTTAAATTATATTGATTACGAGGACTAATCACAAAACCGGAATAAGTGCATACAATAAGGTATACAAAAGAAAATATTAAAAGCTGCTCACTTTTGTGACAGCAGGCAACAGGGTTAAAAAAGGAAAATCATAAACAATTATTCTAATGATTTTCTAAAATCCGTACCTGTTGTTTATAATAGATTGTGCTATCATGTACCTGAAAAATACGTGGTAGCACTTTTTTTGATATTTTCAATCATATGTTATAATTCCACGCAGAAATCTCAACGTGTTTGCTATAAAAATTTCTGCGTGGAATTTAAAACAGTGCCATTGAAAATATACAAACTATATTATAAGATAAAGGTTAGAATGAAGGCTAAAGATAGTATTTAGTTATGTACGGAGGAAGAAACTATGGGTAAGTATATTATGGCATTAGATCAGGGAACTACCAGTTCCAGAACTATTTTATTTGATAAGAAGGGAAATATTGTTTGTCAGGCAAATAAGGAGTTTGAGCAGATTTTTCCAAAGCCGGGCTGGGTTGAACATAATCCTGAGGAAATTTGGATGACACAGCTTCTTACAATGGAAGATGTTATGAGACAGGCAGAAATTACAGGCAAGGATATTGAAGCCATTGGCATTACTAATCAGCGAGAAACAACGGTTATATGGGACAAGAATACGGGAAAACCTATTTATAATGCCATTGTTTGGCAGTGTAGAAGAACTTCTGATATTGTAGACGGACTTGTTAAGGACGGTCTTAGGGATTTTATTAGAAATAAGACTGGATTGGTTCCTGATGCTTATTTTTCAGGAACTAAGATTAAGTGGATTCTTGATAATGTGCCGGGAGCAAGAAATAAGGCAGAAAATGGTCAATTGCTTTTTGGAACAATTGACTCATGGCTTATGTGGAAGTTAAGCGGTGGAAGCATACACGCTACGGATTACACTAATGCTGGAAGAACTATGATTTATAACATATTTGATTTGGAGTGGGATCAGGAATTACTGGATATACTAGATATTCCCAAGTCTATGTTGCCTAAGGTAAATCCTTCAAGTGGAATTTTTGGATATACTATGCCGGAACTGTTAGGAGAACGAATACCTATAAGTGGTGTTGCAGGAGACCAGCAGGCGGCATTATTTGGTCAGTGTTGTTTTGAAAAAGGTGATGTAAAGAATACATATGGAACAGGTTGTTTTCTTTTAATGAATATAGGAAATAAGCCGGTTATATCAGACAATGGTTTGATTACTACTATTGCAGCAGGCACAGGCAAGGTTGAATATGCATTGGAAGGCAGTGTTTTTGTGGCAGGAGCGGCAATACAGTGGCTTAGAGATCAGATGAAGTTAGTTAACAGTGCACCGGAAAGTGAAGAGATTGCAGAAAAGGTTAGTGATACTAATGGAGTATATGTTGTGCCGGCTTTTACAGGAATGGGAGCACCTTATTGGAAGCAGAATGCCAGAGGCATGGTAGTTGGCATAACAAGAGGAACTGCAAGAGAGCATTTTGTAAGAGCTACCCTTGAATCACTTGCTTATCAGACATATGATGTTTTGAAGGCAATGGAGCAGGATGCGGCAATGGAAATTAAGTCTATTAGAGTTGACGGTGGGGCAAGTGCCAATAATCTTTTAATGCAGTTTCAGGCAGATATTACTGAAAAACAGGTTGTGCGACCATCAGTAATTGAAACTACAGGGCTTGGGGCAGCATATTTGGCAGGTCTTGCAACAGGTTATTGGAAAGACAAAAAAGACATTATAAAAAATTCAACAATAGAGAGAAAGTTTGAAAACAAAATGGATTCTGAAAAGGTGCAGAAATATATCAAGGGATGGCACAGAGCTGTAAAATGTGCCCTTGTTTATGCAGATGAGGAGTAAATAATATCCTACGAATCTGGTATTGTGTTTATTACGTAAATTGGATATATAAATAATACCACATACTGATATACTATACTTTAATGAGTTACAGTGTCAGATTGAGATAATGCAACTTAGATTAAGTAATAATACACTTAGGATAAAAGATAGGTGTTAATATCAGGAGGAGAATTATGGATTCAACTAAACAGAACGTAGGAAAGATTGTTATTACAGCTTTATTTGCAGCGTTAGCATGTGTAGCAACAATGATTATTAAAGTACCTACAGTAGGAACAAACGGTTATGTAAATATTGGTGATACTATTGTATTGCTTTCAGCTTGGATGATTGGTGGCGTTTATGGTGCCCTTGCAGCAGGTATCGGTTCAGCCCTTTCAGATTTTATCAGCGGTTACGGAAGTTATGTACCGGGAACATTTGTAATTAAGTTTTTAATGGCTTTAGTTGCATATTTAGTATTTGTAGCAATTAAGAAAGCAAACACTAAGGACAGTAAGGGAATGAATGTAGTAGCTTATATTGTAAGTGGTGTAGTTGCAGAAGTTATTATGGTTTTAGGATATTTCTTATATGAAAGTACTTTATTAGGATATGGACTTGGAGCAGTGCCTTCAATTGGAAGCAACAGCATCCAGGGTGTTACATGCTTAGTATTAGGATTTATTGCTATTTTCGCATTAGAAGAAGCAAAGGTTATAAAATTAGTTAAAAAATTTGTATAAAAATATAAAATAATATGTAAAAGGAAAGAGTTGTGTGATAAAATTGTAGGCGGTAAAAAGAGCAGGCTACAAATATCATACAGCTCTCTTTTGCATTATGTTGTTTGAAAGGAGCGATTCAAATGTACGAAGAATTAAAAGAACAGGCAAAAAAAACAACAGAAGAAATTTGCGATAAAGCAGGATTAAAGGAAGGCAATATTCTTGTAGTTGGTTGTTCTTCAAGTGAAATATGTGGAGATAAGATTGGAAGCAATTCTAACCTTGAAGTGGCTAAGGCAGTTTTCTCAGGAATATATGAAGTCCTTGAAAGCAGAAAGATATATCTTGCAGCTCAGTGTTGTGAACATCTTAACAGAGCAATAATAGTTGAACGTGCAGCAGTTCCGTTTTCAGAAATAGTTAACGTTGTACCACAGCCTAAGGCGGGTGGTTCATTTGGAACAACAGCATATAAGACATTTAAAGATCCTGTTGCTGTGGAAGAAATTAAGGCAGACGGTGGAATTGACATTGGCGGAACTCTTATTGGAATGCACATTAAGAAAGTTGCAGTTCCGGTAAGACTTGAAAATAACAAAATCGGCGAGGCAAACGTACTTGCAGCAAGAACAAGACCTAAGTTTATAGGAGGTTGCAGAGCTGTATATGACGAAAGCATTGAATAGAAAAATAAAATTATAAAAAGATAATAAAAACAGTTTTAAAAACAATAAAACCCCTGATTACAAGGCATGTGATTGGGGGCTGTTTTTTTTTTTTTTTGCTAAAATATAGATTGAAACGTTATTTTTGATGAAAATGATAAAAGTGTTTTTATTTCAAAAAAAATATTGTGCAAAATAACTAAATATGTTAGGATAAAAACATATTTATTAACCGCAATAATTATTTTTAAAAGCGGAAGGGAATGAAAACATTTTTAGGAGGAGATTTATGAACAAAATGAAGCGAATTTTGACAATTGTTTTAACATTGGCATTAATAGTAACAATGATGCCTATGAATTTAACAAATGTTAATGCAAGGACTACAACAAGACTAAGCTCAAAGAAGATAGTTTTGCAGGTAGGAAAAACAAAGAAGTTAAAGGTGAAGAATAAACCTGCCGGAGTAAAGGTAGTTTGGAAGTCTTCAAAGAAAAAAGTAGCAACAGTTTCTAAAAAAGGAAAGGTTAAGGCAAAGAAACCGGGAAAGACTACAATAACTGCAAAGGTTGGAAAGAAGAAATATAAATGCAAAGTTGTTGTTAAAAGAAATAATAGTATTAAAGTTACAAAACCTTCCGATAACAATAATAGTGTTATAAATCAGGTAACTACAAAGAGTGAACCTTCACAGATAGTAACTACTAAAGCTGAAGTGAAGACAACTAAAACAGAAACGACTAAGAAAAATGACAGTACTACAGTTAAGCCAACAGTAGCACCTACAACAGTAGCACCTACAACAGCTAACGGTAATGTTGATGAAAGCATTCAGGCACCAGTAGGACTTATTCATGCACCGGGAGAGGGATTGCCATATCATTTCGCATGGGCAGCAGTTGATGGAGCTGACGGATATAATGTTTATATAGATGGAGTGTATGTAACAAAAGTTACAGAAAATGTTGCAGACTTGGATGCCTCAATGTTTACAAAGGGAGCTGCAGAATACACAGTTGGAATTGCAACAGTAAAAGGAGACAAGATATCAGCAATAACATCAGTTAAGTATACATATGATGGAGGAGTACAAGCAACAACAACGGTAGCTCCTGTAGCAACAACGGTAGCTCCTGTAGCAACAACGGTAGCTCCTGTAACAACACCATCAGTACCGGGTCAGGATGTAGATGAAAGCATAAAAGCCCCTGAAGGACTTGTATGGGCAGGAAATGCAAATTTACCATATTATTTTGCATGGGCTAAGGCAGATGGTATAGACTCATATAATGTATATGTTGATGGAACTTTAGTAGCTAACGTAGTTGATGGCTCAGTTAATTTAAATGAATCTGTATTCACAAAGGGTTCAGGCGAATATGCAATTGGAATTGCAGCAGTAAAAGGAAATAAAACATCAGCAATAACATCAATTAAATATACATATGCAGGAAGCGGACAGCCAGCAACAACAAAGGCACCGGAACCTTCAACAGCAAAGCCTACAGATGTAACAGTGGCACCAACAGCACCAGGACAGGATATAGATGAAAGTATACAGGCACCGGTTGGACTTGTATGGGCAGGAAATGCTGATTTACCTTATTATTTTGCATGGGCACCGGTTGTAGATGTAGATTCATATAATGTATATGTTGATGGCGTGTATGCAACAAATGTTAGTGCTTCTTCAGTTAATTTAGATAAGGCAGTATTTACAAAGGGTTCAGGAGAATACACAATTGGCGTTGCTTCAGTTAAGAACAATAAGATTTCTAGCATAACATCAATTAAATATACATATGCAGAAAGCGGACAGCCAGCAACAACAAAGGCACCGGAAGTACCAACAGTAGCACCTACTACTGTAAAACCTACAACAATACCAAAGGAAACAACAACAATTGCTTTCACAACAGACAGCTCAATTGAAAAGCCATTTGGTTTGGATGTAAGTCAGGCAAGTGTAGGATATGTTAATATTGTTTGGGGACGTGGAACAATTGATTGTTACAATGTTTATGTCGATGGAGAAAGAAGACGTACAGGAATTTCAGCACAGTCATTAAAGCTTCCTGTTTATACAGAAGGAACACATACAATAGCAATTACAACAGTAGTTGGAACAAGAGAATCTGAAAAGCTTGAGGTACAGGTTGCAATTACAGGAACAGGTGAAAAGGAAACAGAACCTGAAACATGTCCTGAAGAACTTAAGCCACAGCTTAAGAAAAATGTTCCTTTAAGAGATGACAGAATTGCAATTGAACTTAACAATAAGACTAATGGAAAATATAGTGACAGTGAAATTTACTGGTGCATTTTAGGAAATAATGAAAATAATCAGCTTTGTTATATGGATAAAGATGGAAATATGATTCCTGCATCAGAGAGTCTTAACACAGTTGAAGTAAACGGAACAAAATATGCAAATATTTATCATACACTTGCAGAATCAGATCATGTATATGCACCGACAATCCGTTCAGGAAGAATGTATTTAAGTTATGGAAAACCTGTATATGTTAAGTTTAACGGTTCAACAGGTTATGCCGGACCGGATCTTAACAATCCTGGAGACGTGAATGCTAACACATTATTTGAGTTTGCTGAATTTACAATTGAAGGAAAAAATTATTGGGGAAATACAACACGTGTTGATTATTTCTGTTTCCCAATGGTTACACGTTTAATAGGTGGTTCGTTATATGGTGGATACGATAATGTAGTAGGTGATATTGGAACAAGAGATGAAATCTTTACAGCTTTCAAGAATGAAGTTCCAAATGAATATAAGTCACTTGTAAGAGATGATAGAATTATTGCACCATGTAAGAGTACATTTAATGTTGGACAGGATAATGGAAATTATTTTGATAATTATATTAATGAATTCTGGAACAAATATGCCAATGAAGATTTAAGATTCAGCTCAGAATCAGGAAGCTTCGTTGGTAGAGTAGTTGGAAATCAGATGCGATTTACAAGAGAAGGTGACAGCACAGTTTATTATGTTGATAAGCCAAATACACAGGAAGTGTTAGAAGGCAAGGGTGCATTTGACAGAGGAAATGGTGTTGAAAAAGCTATTGAAGCACAGCTTTGTGCAGCATTTAACAGAGGTGTTGCAACAGAACCTGACAAATGGTACACACCAAGTCAGTATTACAAGAATAGTGTTGCAAACTTCTATGCAGGTTTCTTCCATGAACATTCAGTTTTAGGAAAAGCTTACGGATTCTGTTATGATGATGTAAATGATCAGAGTACATTGCTTCAGTATAACAAAGCAGATGCTCTTGTAATTGATTTGAAATGGTAAATAAATTGCTATAAAAAGTACCCTTTTTAATTGGGAGCACATCAGTTTTGGTGTGCTCTCTTTTGTTTTAATCTCCCAAAAAAAGAACAGAGCTTCAATGCTAATTAATGTTTTTCAACAAACTAATTAGCATTAAGCCCTGTTAATTCTTTGAAATGTAAATAATTTCATCTTACTAACTATTAATTAATATCCAACAGCTTATCTACTGCATCCTGTATTTCAGGGTGCTTTCTATATTGTTCTATTAAGTGATGTTCATGTTTTGTAAGATTAATTGGCTCTTCGTCAGTATATCCGAAAGTGCCAAGAATGTTATCAATATTATAAATATCACAAAGTAGAAGTAGTGTGTCAGCGTCAGGCTGAGTGGCACTGCTTTCCCATCCGTAAACGGTTTTTTCAGCTACCTTAAGTGACTTTTCTTCCAGTAATTCAGTAACGTCCCTCACACTTAAATTATTCATTTTTCGGTAAGCTTTTAATACTTCTGCAATCTTTCTATTCTTCATTTTAAATACCTCTTTTTAAATAATATAGTAAGAAAAAATCAACGTCAACCAAATCACCTTGAAAAAAGGAAAAATCCGTTTAAATTCTTTTGATTCGGGAAAAATCCACATTGCATTTCTTGTATTCAGAGAATATAATAGACATTATAATATTATTTTCTTGTAATACGGGAATGGCGGTGACAAATGAAAAATAATAACAGCGTTTCAAAAGCATTAATTAAATACATAAAAGAAAAAGAAATATCTACATCACAGATTTCTAAGGATACCGGAATTTGGGAGAAAAAGTTAACTGACGAGAATGTAACTTTTACGGCATCAGAATTTTTGGAATTATGTTCTTATTTGCATTTAAAACCGGAAGATTTGAGATAGGTGATAAAGTGCTAAATTACATATGCAGAAATGACAATATTAAAACTAAAAGCAGTACCTGTCCTGTGTGTGGACAGAGAACTGAACTGACGAAATCAGACATATACTGGTGCGAAACCTGCAAGGTGCCATTGTATCAGAAGGAATGTCAGTGTTGTGGAAGTAGCGGCAGAAGAATAACAACGGATATGAGACCGGTTTTTCCTGAGGAAAGGTTGTTATTAGAAATAATGACAGATAAGGAGCCGGGATATTACGAAAAGATGTCTGTTTGGAACTGCTCAGGTAACAGATATATCGCTGATGGTCATAAGGTTGATTTTGCAGTTAAGGATTTAAAGGATAAGAATTCGGAAGAAATAAGAATTAAATATGAGAGTGAAGTTTCAAACATTGATTATAGATATTTTAATGAATTTAAAGACAGATTCATTAAGGCTAACAGAAGCCGATATGAATTTATTGTAAAAGAGGCAGTGGGCTATATTAAGAATTCAACAAAGGACTACACTGCAAGAGATATGTTCGTTTCTTTTTCAGGGGGGAAAGACTCTACAGTCACATCTGATCTGGTTATGAGAGCTTTAAGTGAACCGAAGATTCTTCATATTTTCGGTGACACAACGTTAGAATTCCCCGAGACTATGAAATACATAGAACGATTTAAAAAAGAACATCCACAGACTCCTGTTGTTTCATCAAGAAACAAAGATAAAGATTTTGAGGAACTTTGTGCTTTGGTTGGCCCACCAAGCAGAGTTATGAGATGGTGCTGTACTATTTTTAAAACAGGTGCAATCCAGAGAAAGATTAAAACTATGTTTAGAAATAAGAACAAAATTATAACTTTCTATGGAATAAGAAGAAACGAATCAGCAAGCAGAAACAAGTATGAGCGTGAAACAGAAGGCTCTAAAATTACAAAGCAGATAACTATTTCACCGATTATTGACTGGATGGATTTTGATGTGTGGCTTTACATGCTTACAACAGAAATTGATTTTAATTATGCATACAGATTAGGGTATGCAAGAGTTGGCTGCTGGTGTTGTCCTAATAATAGTGGTTGGTCAGAGTTTTTGTCTAAGATTCATATGCCTGAACAGTCCAAAAGATTCAGACAGCTTTTGGTTGACTTTGCAACAAAGATTGGAAAACCTGATCCGGAAGTGTATGTGGACGAAGGCAAGTGGAAAGCAAGACAGGGGGGAAATGGCGTAGATTATGCAAAGAAGTCGGCAGTATCATTTGAACCTTGTGTGCTGGAAGAGAATGCTTTTAATTATGAACTTCAAAGACCAATTTCAGACCAATTGTATGAGTTGTTTAAGCCTTTTGGATATTTAAATTTCGATATGGGCAATAAGCGATTGGGTGAAGTTTATGTAACAAGAAGGAACGGCAATCCTGTTTTGAAATTGCAGGGCAGAATTGGCTCTACAACTTTAAAAGTTACAATAATTGACAGCAACATAGATGGGGCAAAGAATCTTAAAACAGCAGAGGATAAGATTAAATGTCAGATTACAAAATATCAGATGTGTATGGCGTGTAGGGCGTGCGAAAGTATTTGCAAGCACAATGCCATAGTTATAAAAGAGGACAAAGAAGGTAATCTTGATTATAGAATACTGGATAATAAATGTGTAAGATGTGCAGAATGCGTTAATCATTACACGGCAGGATGTTATATGAGAAAGGTTTTGGCAATAAAAAGAAACTAGTTAATTATTTATGAAACTTAAGCAGGCAGATAGGAGAAGAAAATGGCGATTAAACTTAAAGGACATGAAACATTTGCACTTCGTGAGGGGTGGCTTAATAAAGGACTTGCAAAGGTAGATGCCAATCCAAAAGTTTTCTCTGAAAACTATGGGGCGGATGCTCTTGGAGTGGGAAGCAATATGGCTAAGGCTATTCGCTATTGGCTTAAAGCCGGAAAGTTTATGGAAGAACCACCTAAAGAGGGGGCAAAGCTTACAGATATAGGTCAGATTATTTTTAAGGAAGATAAGTATTTAGAAGATATATTTTCATTATGGATATTCCATATTAATCTGGCAGGAAATGAGAAACTTGCAACAAGCTGGTATGCTTTTTTTAACTTAATTAACATTGACGAATTTTCAAAGGAAGATTTAATGAACATTCTATTAGAAAAGCTTACTCCTTTGGCAGAGGAAAAAGCCATACCTGAGCGTTCGTTGCGAGATGATATTTCCGTACTTTTAAATATGTACGTAAAAGAGAAGCAGCAGAATTATGATCCGGAGGAAAATAAGATTTCACCATTTGCACAATTGGGTTTATTAAAAAAAGACAGAAATAATTATATAAAAACACAGCCTGACAAGGATAAGTTATGTGATGATGCAGTGCTATACAGCCTGATTAAGTTTTTTGAAAAAAAAGAAGTTGACTCAATAGGAATAGATGAATTGCTTAACAGTCCAATGTCACCGGGAAGAATTTTGAACCTAAAGAGAATGGCTTTAAACGAATATTTGGACAATTTAGAAGGTCAGGGATATTTGACTGTTAACAGAACAGCAGGACTTGATATGGTTTATCTTAAAAAGAAAATCGAGCTTAAGGAAGTTGTTTCGAATTATTATAAAAAACACTAGAAGAAGTTTTTAAAAGGCTAACGAATTATTACAGGAACAATAAAGAAAAGCGATTTGTAAGACTAATAAAACATTAAACACTGATAGAAAGGATGCGTATATCTGGCAATCAGGTATATCAGAGAATAAATGAATAAGTTTAAAGACTTTATAGAAATAGACAAGAAATTTCAAAATTCAATAAATTTGCAGTTGGACATAGATAATTTATCTAAACTAAATAGCTATATACCAACACATTCTTCTATTTTAGTGTTGGATGGGTTTCTTAATAATGTTTTGTCAGACAGAGACAAGGCAAATATTTTAATTGGACCTTATGGAAAGGGAAAATCACACCTTTTACTGGTTTTGCTGGCTTTACTTAATGACGGAAAAGGTGACAGAACTAAAAAAACAATTAACAAAATAGAAAAAGTTTCAAAGGAAACTGCTGAAAAAATAAAGACTATACAAAGTAGTGTAAAGCCTTTTCTGCCGGTTATTATTTCAGGAACAGAGAAGGATTTAAACAAAGAATTTATTATAGCTTTAATGGAGTCATTAAGAAAAAATAATCTTATGAATGTGGCACCTGAAAGCGATTATGGCAAGGCTTTGGAAGTTATAGCTAAATGGCAGAAAGACTTTAAACAGGTTTATGAAAGCTTTAAGCAGATTGTTAGAGAATATGGCAGAACTGTGGAAGAGTTTATGGGTGAACTTAAGGGAATGAAGGAAGAGGCTCTCAATATTTTTAAAGAGATACATCCTAAACTTACTGCCGGCAGTGAATTTGCGCCAATGACAGTTAATAACGCTATGACTTTGTACGGGGAGATTAACAGAGCACTTGAAAGTTATGGATATGGCGGAATTTATATAATTTTCGATGAGTTCAGTAAATATATTGAAGGTCATGAAAAGGATACTTTTGCTTATGACATGAAGATTTTGCAGGATATATGTGAGCTTGCCAATAACTCCAAAAAACAGCAGATTCACATTACTTTCGTGGCGCACAAAAGCATTAAAGAGTACGGCAACGCATTGTCTTCAGATATAGTTAATGCTTTCAAAGGTGTTGAGGGTAGATTAAAAGAAGTTAGATTTGTAGTTTCAGCTCAGAATAATTATGAGCTTATTCAGCATGTAATAAAGAAGAAAGTAAGCGACTGCAAACCATGGTTTCAGGAGCAGAATAATAAAGAAATAATCGAGGAATCTTACAAGATTCCTTGTTTTTCAGGTTTATTTACAGAGAAAGAATATAAGAAAATCATAATGGAGGGGTGTTTTCCAATGCTACCTCTTACAGCCTATGCACTTTTAAATATTAGTGAAAAGGTTGCACAGAATGAGAGAAGTATTTTTACTTTTCTTGCTAATGACGAAAAAGGAAGTCTAATTAATATAGTAGAAAACGGTAGCGAAGAATTACTGTCTGTTGATGTAGTTTATGACTATTTTCAAAATATGTTTAGGGACAGTATTTCTCTTACTAACATACACAATGAATGGCTTAAGGCAGACTATGCCTTAACTAAGGCTGAATCATTAAATGAAGAAAAAATAATTAAGGCAATGGCTATTCTTCATATGATTAATAGAAATGAGGAAGTTCCGGTTAGAAAGACGGAAATCAGATTGGCAACAGGTTTAAATATGGCTGATTTTGTAAGTAGCCTTGAAAAACTTGAAAGCAAAAATATTGTAACCTACAGAAGCAAGCTTGGAGTTTATGCATTTAAAAATAACGTAGGCGTAAATCTTGATAATCAGATGAACAACATGATTGAAAAGCAGCCTTTAAGCCTTAACTGGCAGGAAGAAATTGCCACAGTGTCAGAACTTGATTATGTACTTCCAAAGAAATACAACCAGGAATATACAATGACAAGATATTTCAAGTACGTATATATGACACCGGAGCAGTTTCTAAATACATCTAAGTCAGAATATTTATTTGAAACATATAAGGCAGACGGTCTGATTATATGTCTTGTTATGCTTAAAGATGGGGATGTTAATCAGATTAAGGAACATTTAAAGGAACTAAATGATAACAGACTTGTTGTAATATATCCTGACAAAATATTTGGCTTTTCAGAGCAGCAGAACATTAGAAAATTAAAAGCTGTGGAAAAATTGCTTAAGGATAAAGATTTTTTAGAAGAAAATAAAGTTCTGCAACAGGAACTTGAAATATATAAGGAAGATTTGATTTTTGAAATAAATGTAGAACTTGAAAAGTCATATTTGCCGGAAAATAACAGATGCAAATATTTTAATACATTAAATGGTGTGACGGAGTTGTGTTTTGAAAACCAGATTAGTTTTAATAGATTTTTAAGTGAAATATGCTTAAGCTACTACGAACATGCACCAAAGATTAACAACGAATTAATTAACAGAAAAAGCGTATCAGCACAGATTAAAAAGGCACGAAATTTAATTATAGATGCCATTTTAAACGAAGAAGAACTTAATAGATTTGAAAAGGGTACAAGCTCGGAGGCAACTATTTTTAGAGCTACTCTTATGCATACGGGAATTTTAAAAGGGGACAGTTCTGAGGAGGAAGGCTGTAGAAGAATTATTGAAGAAATCGATGCTTTTATAGGTCAATGTGCAGGCAAGAAGGTTTCTTTTCAGGTCCTTTATAACAAATTATTGGGTAAGGAATTTGGCACAAGAAAAGGAGTAATTCCTATTTTTATTGCAAAGGAAATAATTAATCTGCAGGATACGCCGATTATTTATCTTCAGAATAAGGAAGTGGAGATTTCAAGCAGTATTTTAAACAATATTAACGAAAAACCACAGGATTATTATCTTTTTATTGAAAAGGAAAGTATTGAGAAAGAAAAATATCTAAAGGTTTTAGAAGAACTTTTCCTTAGCGAAGAGTTAAGAAAAAAACAGAAGTCAAAAATGCAGCGCTTAAACAACATTGTGGAAAGTATGCAGAGATGGTACAGATCATTGGACCAGTATACTTTAACATTTACAAAACAGCTTTTTGAAGAAAATGAGCAGGGCTATTTGGAAGAAGATGCTTTCGAAAGAATGTGCTCTTTTAGAAAAGTATTTAAGGGCATAGAACTTAACCCAAGAGAAGTTCTTTTTGAAAAAATACCAAAGGCAATATGCCATGACAATAGCGGTGATGCAGTTTTTGAAAATGTTACTTTACAGATAGAAGAAATTAAAAAATATATGGACAACAATCTTGTAAATTCAAAGAAGAAAACAGCAGTTCAGGTTAAGAGCATCTTTGGAGCAAGGGCTGATGAAAGTTTAAGTGCATGTTTAAAGAACTGGTATTCAAAACAAAGTGAAAAGTCAAAGTCACATATTTACGCTGAGAATATTACAGGCTTTATGACGTACATTGAAAAGCTGACTACTAACGATGAGGATGAAATTGTTTCAAGATTGTGCAAAATTATTACAGGAATTTATATCAATGATTGGAAAAACGATTCTTATGAAAGATTTGTCGAAGAGTTAACTTATGTTAAAAACACTATTCAGTCTATTAAGGAAAGTGAACAGTCAACAGAGGGAGAAAATAAGATTTCAATTAAAACAGGGGAAAGTACAATCGAAAGATTCTTTGAACCTGACAGTGACGACAGCACAAGTTATTTCCTTCAGAATGCAATAGAGGATGCACTGGAAGAATTTGGTGATACATTGGAACTTAATCAGAAAGTTTCAGTGTTGGTAAAGGCACTGGAAGAATTGTTGAGTAAATAGTTGAATTGATTGAAAAGTAATGGAACAGTAAGATTTGCGAAAGATATTAATAGAAGAGATTTGCCATATGCAAATGGAAGTTACTGATTATAAATGGATTTATTTGAGGGATAAGTTATGGATAAGGAGAATAATAGTAAAACTATATATTTAGATAATGCAGCAACAACTTTTCCAAAGCCGGAGTCTGTTTATATGGAGATGGATTATGTAAACAGAAATCTTGCAGTTAATACGGGAAGAGGCTCTTATAGTCTGGCAAGAAAAGCAACGGAAATAATAGACCGGACAAGAGAGAAAGCTTTGAAACTTGTAAAAGGAAAAGATGTTGCAGACATTGTGCTTACGCCATCAGCCACAATTGCAATGAATGTAATAATTGGTGGTTTGGATTGGAGTGGTGCAGATATTTGCTATGTTTCTCCTTTTGAACATAATGCAGTAATGCGACCATTACATTTGATTAGTGAAAAATATGGTTTTGATTTAATAGAACTCCCATTAAAGAGCGAAACATTAGAAATAGATTTTGAAAAAATGGAATATATGTTTTCCATGAATCCTCCTACGAAAGTTTTTGCAACTCATATAAGCAACGTAACAGGGTATATTTTGCCGGTTAAAGAGATAACTGAAATGGCAAAAAAATATAACAGTCAGGTTATTATTGATGCCTCTCAGTCATTGGGATTATTAGACATTAATATGAACAACCTAATGGCAGATTTTATAGCTTTTGCAGGACATAAGAATCTATATGGACCATTTGGCACCAGTGGATTTTTCGTAAGAAAAGGAACAAAGATTAATCCATTTATTGCCGGAGGAACGGGAAGTGATTCACTTAACCTAAATATGCCAAAAACAATACCTGCAATGCTGGAACCGGCAAGTCCTAACATAGTTGCCGTGGCAGGAATGGAGGCAGCATTAGATGAAATAATTGGTCGAATAAGTGACTTTGAGGCAAAAGAAAAAGAATTAACAGAATACCTTGTAAAAGGACTCGAAAAAATAGAAAACGTAACTACATATTTTCCATTGGAAGATTCACATATAGGAATTGTAGCCTTTAACATTGAAGGCTACAAGGCAGAGGATGTGGGAACAATATTAGACCAGGATTACCACATTGCAGTTAGAACAGGATATCATTGCGCACCACTTATACATAAACATTTGATGGATATAGAAAAGGGAGGCGTGGTAAGAGCCAGTGTTGGAAGGTACACAACAAGGAATGATATAGAAAAGCTGCTGGAGGCAGTGGAAGAACTAAGTGAGGAAATGTAGATGAGTTTTGCAAGGCGAAAATAGCTTTGTTTAAATAACTTAAAGAAAAAGTATTTAGAGAGGTAAAAGTATGGATGAAAAAGTAGAAGCTTTAAGTAACCTAATTGACAAAATAGTTAAAAAGGAAATTTTATTGCCTGATTTTCAAAGGAAATTTATTTGGAAGGAGGAAGAAAAACAGGGGAGATTGATAGCATCTGTATTGGCAAAAATGCCAATAGGAAGTATTTTGCTTTTGGATAGTGATGCGAAAGATTATGCATATAAAATGCTAGGTTGTAGAGAAAGAAAAACGTATAAAGAACTTGAAATGGACGGAAAAATTTTAGCATTACTGGATGGACAGCAGAGAGTCACAGTTTTAACAAATGCATTTTCTAATGTTATTTTTGATATGGCAAAGAAGTCAAGCAACCTTATAAATAGAACAGGATTACAAAGAAGATTTTTTCTACGAATACCTAAATATGAAAGAATGGAAGGTGAGGTTGAAGATTTTTTTCAGGTTAGAAAGTTGCAATTTCCTTTAGAAGATGCAGAAAAAGAAGAACCTAAATTTCTGTCAGATGATATATATGAGGCAATAAAAATAATATCATTTAATGCTAATAGTGATGAATGCTATAACCCATTTAAGGAAAAGGAATCAACAAAATCAGATTTAATTAATTATTGTACATCAGGAAAAGAGTATTTAATACCTTTATTTTGGTTAACAGGGAAGAATACTATGGGATTATCAACTGTTTTAAAACGAATATCAGAAAATATATGTTTGGATATAATTGAAGAGTACGATTCAATTGAAAATGAAAAAAAGAGCATATTTGAGAAGAATATAATATCTGATAAAGTATCGGAAGTTATGCCAAATGAAAGTTTTAAGGAAAAATTAGATGCACAGGCAAGTGAATGGGAAAATAATATAAGATCATATCTTGTATCCTGTTTAAATAATATACAGCTACATCAGATAATTGTCGATAATAGCAAACGAGCCAGAGCAATTAATATATATGAAAACTTAAATGAAGGAGGAGTCTCTCTAGGAACATTTGAATTAGTAATGGCAAGATTTGCAAGTGAAAGTGATGAAAATTATTATGATAAAATAGAAAAATATATGAAAAAGAAAAGAAAGTATCCGGAGGCTATTTATAATGAACAATTAAAAAACAATGAAAATGTTAGAGCAAAGTTAACATCAGAAAAATATATAGCCACGATAGATATGGGATGTATCGAAAATAAAAATGGAGAACCTGTTAATACATATATTGACGCATATTTAAATGTTATGTCTCTTTATTCATATGCCGGATTATTTAATCCGGATGATATTAAAAGTGAATTGATTAAAAAGAACAAAATATTAGCAATAAAACCTTGTGACTTAAAAAATAAATGCGAAGATGTATGTGATGCTTTGGATTTAGCACTTTTATTTTTCAAGATGAGATGTGGTGTTAGAAGTATTAAAGATATAAATTATAAGTTAATGTTAGTAGTTGTTTCATATATTTTATCGAACAAAAGTTACAGAGAAGATAGTAGAACGTATGACTATTTAGAAGCATGGTATTGGATAAGTATATTTTCAGGTTATTATAATTCGGATCAAACAGAAAGAACTATTACCAGTATTAAAAAGCTTATTAATACAATTGAAACCAAAAATGCAGAGTGGTTAGCAGAGTTAAAGGAAAAAATGTTTAAAGTGGATTATTATTCAGAAAAGAAATTTTTGTTATTAGAGATGAATAGTGCAGGAATAACACCTAAATCATTTTTTAGGGATGTTGTATGTCAGTATTATTTATCAATGACATACAAAGGTCTTATAGATAAGGAAAAAGAATTAAATCCGTTTATAGATGAAAGTTTACACAAACATCATGTTATACCTTTAGCATCACTAAAATCAGATTCTGAAGAAAGCAAGAAATCAGGAGTTGATTTGAGAAAGGATGATAGTTATTTTCTAAATTCTCCATTTAATTTCATTTACATAACAGATGAAGAAAATAGAGATATTTTAAATGACAAATTAAGTGATTATGTAAAGAGAATAGATGATGATGCAACAAAATCAATACTTGGTTTAGATGGTAAAATATGTGTAGATAATGAACAGGAGTGCAGGGAAGTATTAAAAGACAGAAGTAATCATTTTATAGGTAGAGTAAATGAACGCTTGGCTAAATTGTTGTAACAATGTTGGAAATATATACAATAGAGTATTGTATATAGGGAAGTTTCTAAACAAGTGGTTTGTGCAGTACAGTAGAACATAATTAAAAGGCATTTCATTTCGGATACGGTTGTATTTGAAAAGAAGTGCCTTTTATGATTAAAGATAATATTATGTTAAATAACAAATTATATAAATTTATTGTTGCAAACTTCCATAATATATGTATAATTATAAATACAATTAAAAAGTGATATAAGATATTTAGCTTTTTAATTTGCTGGCTTTATATATGTCTTGAGATAATACGGTTCCGGAATAAATTAAAGGAGAGTTTATGGAAGGAAACAAAAAACACAAAGACAGAGTATTCAGAAAACTATTTGGATATGAAAAGTACAAAGGTAACTTATTGGAATTATATAATGCATTAAATGACAGCAATTATACAAATCCGGATGATTTGGAAATAAACACATTAGATGATGTTTTTTACATGAACATGAAAAATGACGTGTCATGCATTATAGACTGGAACATGGCTATTTATGAGCATCAAAGCACATGGAGTTATAACATGCCACTAAGAGGCTACAGGTATTCGGCAGAACTTTACAATGATTACATAGTGAGAAACAATCTGGATGTTTTCCGAAGAAAATTAATCAAGATACCCACACCTCAATACTATGTTTTTTACAATGGCAATGAAAAAAGACCTGACAGGGAGGTGCTGAAACTGTCAGACGCATTTATGGTTCCGTGCAAGGACGGAGAATTCGAGTGGACTGCAACAGTGCTAAACATAAATGCAGGACATAACGAAGAATTAATGTCCAAGTGTTCAATTTTAAGAGAATATGCTATTATGGTAAGTAAGATAAAGGAATTCCTGGCAGAGTCATTAGAATTGAAAGGTGCAATAAAAAAAGCCATTGATTATTGTTTGGACAATAATGTATTAAAGGAATTTCTACAGGATCATAGATCGGAGGTAGAAGACATGCTTTGGAGAGAATACAACGAAGAAGAAACAATGGCTCATTGGAAAGAAGATTTCTATGAGGAAGGGGAACAACACGGACTAGAAGTTGGAAGAGCGAATGGAGAAAAAATAAAACTAATAAAGCTTGTGTGCAAGAAGTTAGTAAAAAATAAATCCATTGAAGAGATTGCTGATGATTTGGAAGAAGATGTATCAACTATTGAGAAAATTTGCAATGTTGCAAGTAAATTCGCACCTGAGTATGATGTTGATTCTATAATGGAAGCGTTGGAAAAAGAATAGCAAAAAAGTACAAGTCCTTAATTCACAAACATAGGCGTTGTGAGTTGGGGACTTTTTGCATAACATAAAAAATAAAGATAAATAATAAGACAAAATATAAACGATTTGTTGAAAAATAACATTGAGTTCTATTGATGGAGTTGATAGACTTGTACTAGGTGCCGCCAAGAAACGGTAGACGGTTAGTCCTTCAACAGAGGGACTGAACCCTCTGATTACATAGAAATCTTCTAAAGAGGAAATCTGGGAAAGGAGGGCTTGACTTTATGAGCGATTTTGAGATCCTTTCAATTGTATTTAAGAAAATAAGCTAACAATACAGACAAATTTCAATAGCGCAAGCCGAGCCATTCATAGCCCTACGGGCTATTTCATGGAGGGCTGTTGCCCTATAAATATAAATTAAAAAAACTACGAAAAAGAATACAAGTACTCTTTTTCGCAGTCTTTTAAGTCATATTTGCTTGATTTGTAGCTATAATTACGAGCAACCTCCAGCTCGAATCCAATTTGCTACTTCTCGCTGGAGATTGTCACAAAATTAAAATAAAATAGCTTACACCTTTGTGAGTAAACTCCCAGGTGTAAGCTATTTATTTTAACGTTGCTCGTAATTAACCAAAGTATATCTTTAATAATCCTTCGAATGCTTTGCCGTGTCTTGCTTCGTCTCTTGCCATTTATGCAATGGTCAATCATATGTATATTTCTTAAATGGTTTATTGGGGGAATCCGATAAACAAAGGCTTTTCTATAAGTTTCAACGGACAGTTTATAAAACAATTTTGTTACAAGTTAATACAACTTTTAAAAAGTTTCTATAATAAAAGGACAACTTTTTGGAGGTATTAACATGAAGAAAACAACAAATAACAACAAAGGAGTATTTCAATTGGAGAATGGCTATTGGGGTTACAGATTTGTAATTACTGTCAATGGCAAGAAAAAATCACAAAGAAGAGTAAGAAATGAAGAGGGGAAACCGTTTAAAACAGAAAAACAAGCAATTAGAGCTAGAAGTCTTGCTATTGCATAGGCTCAAATAGTGAAAGAGCCACAAAAGGAAATAACAAGAAAAACAGTCAAAGAAGTCTTTGAAGAATACTGCGAATATGGCAGGAGCGGGAAAGCCTATACAACCATAAAAAAGCAGGATAGTTTATGGAAGAATCATATCAAAGACAGATTCGGCAGCAGATATGTTGATGATATATCTGTTGCCGAAATAAATGATTATTTGGCAGAACTTTATTATGAAGATAATAGGGCATATTCTTATACACAATCATTTCTAAAAATGTTCTATTTGATTTTCGGACAAGCATATTCAAGAGATTATTTAAGCATAGATAAATATAATAAACTTTGTTCCAATAAAGATACAAAAATACATATGCCAAAGCTAAAGATTGATGAAGAAACTAACATTGTATTTTTTAGTAAAGAGGAAATGCAGCAGTTAGATAATTATTTTAAAGGAACGAATGTAGAAACCGCATATTTGTTAGGTAAGTATTGCGGATTGAGAATCAATGAGTGTTTTGGTTTAAAGTGGGATAAGATAGATTTGAAAAATGGTACTATTACGATTGACAGACAAATGCAGTATCAGAATGGAATGATAAAATTAGTGCCACTCAAAACAAGAAATGCCAAAAGAAAAATATATGTGTGTAGTAAACTGAAAGAATATTTTACTAATCTAATGCAGCAGCAGGAAAAGTATAAGACAGAATTGGCAGAATTAAGACAACAAAAGCAAACACTCATAAAAGATATTCAAGGGAATACAATTTCTTCTCTTGAACTAGTAAATTCCATGCCAATCGGAAGAATGCAAACAGTAAATGCAATGAAGTATCATACAAGGACTTTGAAAGAAAAATATCATATTGATTTCAAGTATCACTATTTAAGACATACTTATGGTACTACTCTTGCTACTTTAAATACTCCCGAACATTTGCTTTGCAATCAAATGGGGCATAGTAGCAGTTCAGTAACACATAAGTATTATATAGGTATTTCAAAGCAGGGAATTGATGAACTCTTGAAGAATTTGGAAAGGGTGTAAATGGGTAAAATAAAAGGAAAATTACTAAGTGAATTGCTTAATAATTTTCCTTTTATTTTTTAAATCATCAATGTATTCTGCAATATCTTCAAGTTTACAATTTAGTATTTTACAGAGCTGATTTAGTGTATAAGTATTAACGTTTCCGTTCTTGCGTAATCTGTCCAATTGTCCTGTGCTAATTTTATATTCTTTTATCAATTTGTATTGAGAAATCTCGCGTTTTTTCAATGTTTCCCAAAGACGTTCAAATGTAATCATATAAATACACACCACCTATCAATTGATTTTATAAAACAATGGTAGAATAGTGCCCAATAATTGACAATTGCCCATATACGGGCTATAATTAAGGAAAACAAATTTTTGGGAGGAGCAATATTTATGAAAGGATGGAAATTAGTATATGATAGGGTGTGTAATAATGAGAAAAATTGGTTAAAGTATCAAGAATTAAATATGAAATTGGAGGATGAAAAAACAGAAGAAGAAAAGTTGATATGTAAATATGTGTCACATATAAGACTTAATAGAATGGAACTTGAAACTAATGTTGAGGAATCAAGAAAACAATTGCTTATAAGTGATTGCAATATTATAACTAGAAAATTGGAAGAATTACTTGATAAGATAGGTTGGGAAAAATAAATAGATTAGGAGAATAATGTTATGAAACAAACAAAGAGAATTTTAGCTATTATGCTTACATTGGTTTTATCAATATCAATGATTCCGACAATAAATGTAATCGCAGCAAAGAAAGTAAAATTGAATAAGACAAAAGCAACTATTTATGTAGGAAAAACAGTTACTCTGAAATTAAAGAATAACAAGAATAAAATAAAGTGGAGTTCCTCAAATAAAAAAGTTGCAACAGTAACTAGTAAGGGAAAAGTGAAAGGGAAGAAAGCAGGTAAAGCAACTATCACCGCAAAAGTTGGAAAGAAAAAGTATAAGTGTAAAGTTACTGTAAAGAAAAAGGTTGTAAAACAAACTACACCGCAAACAATACCACAACCAATAGAAAAAACTACAACGAAACCAAGTGAACAATCAACAACAAGCAAACAAGAAGAAACTACAAATAACCAAGAACAACCAACAACTAACATAACAGAAGAACCAACGACAAATAGTGATGATTATGGAGATAGCGGAGAAGATTGGATAGTAAAAAGCACATCTAATAAATGTTGGATTCAAGAATATATTGGAACGGAAACAGACATTGTTATTCCGGAAAAGATATGTGGAAAAACAGTTGTTGGAATAGATAATGGTGCATTTGCGTACTGCGATAGTCTTATAAGTGTGATAATACCAAATAGTGTGACAAGTATAGGGGATTCAGCGTTTTCACATTGTACAAATTTAAAAAGAGTTGAAATACCAAATAGCGTGACTAAAATAGAGGGGGATGCATTTTCCTCTTGTAGGAGTTTAAAAGAACTTATTATCCCAAATAGTGTAGTGTATATGGGAATGCATACTTTTAGTTTCAATGATATGGAAACAGTTAAGTTACCATATGTTCAAAATTATGAATTTTTTGTTCAAAGTTGCACAATAAATCAAGTTATATACTATGAGGGAACATCAAAGATTAATTTGGGAGACTTTTCTTTTTGTAGTATTGAAAGTGTAATTATACCAGAAAGTGTTATTGAAATAGAAATGGAGATTTCTGATTATTACAAGTCTAAAATCAATAATATAGTAGGGAAACAAGGTTCTTACGCAGAATTATGGGCAAAGCAGAATGGTTATACATTTATAGCACAATAAAGCGAGAGTGTGAAAGTTTTTCTGTAAATTAAATATTTAAATATAATTAATAGGCCTT
>OGPH01000470.1_pt1 | contig 42385 bp, 34 predicted proteins | sample 1552891 | NCBI WGS metagenome assembly OGPH01 (sample SAMEA2580272, study PRJEB22360) | human gut metagenome | biome: human gut; feature: human-associated habitat; material: faeces | place: Denmark | collected 2008/2010 | reverse complement strand
ATAACGAACCAAAGGACGGTTCGTAAGTACCGACGTTTTTAGACAGTACCAGCAAGCGCCATCCCCCCGCGGGGACAAAGGGAGGCTAAAAGGGCTGGCGCCGGAGGGCGGAGCAGCATATGCGGAGGGCTGAATAGTAACATCTGTATGGTATTGCACGGTAACAGTTCAGACAGCTCTTGCACTTTTTGCGGAAAAGGGGTTGCGTTTTTGGCGTAGGCGTGAAAAAATGGAGAGGAGGACAGCCAGCCTGTCTGTGTATGCAAAGCTGTGAAGAAGCATAAATGACCGGGGAGCAGACGGCTTCTGCAAACGGCAATTTTGGCTGGTTGTCTGTCTGTGGGCGCGAACCGGACGCGCAGATTGGAGTGAGCATGGGAAAAGAATACGAGGTACTTAGTTACACGCGCCGGCCTTTGGAAGATGATGTCTATTCAGAGAAGCTGGCGTACAGTATGCATCTGGCACTAAGGGAAAAAGGAGAAGCCTGGAAACCATTGAACCATAATTCAGGCATTCTGTATGCGAAGGCGACCCAGAATCCAGATGGAACGCTGCATGCGAAGAGCTTGAAGAATCCTTGGATCTTTATGAGAAAGGAGGGCGGATTTGGGGTGATCGCCCAGCGGATCGAGACGGATGGGCGTGCGGATGGAGAGGCGGCTGGAAAACTGCTCCTTTTTATCACAGAGGATTTGATCCGATATCAGGAGGAACCTCTTTTGGACATGGGAAGAGGGAAGGAAATTACGGATGCGGTCTGTATCTGCCATGAAGAGGGAGGATACCTTTTCAGATGGTTGGAGGCGGATGGAACCCTCTGTGAGGCATGGGCTGATGGGCTTGAAAACGGAAAAATAAAAGATGTGCATGTGATAGAGACATCTATGGCCCAGGGAACGGCTTCCCTCGTGGCGCCGGTGGAGGTCCCATTTGGAAGCAGCCTGCCAGAAGGCGCGGTGGTGCGCAATGTGCTTCCTATCTCACAGGAGGTGGCAGAGAGGCTGCAGCGCAGATTTATAACGCCCGTGAATACGGCGAATGAAGTGCCGCAGCAGATTCGGGCGGAGAATGCGCAAAAGCTGCGTGAGGTAAAAGCTTTGGCCAGATATAGTGACGGAAGCAGTGTTGAAAAGCGGGTAGACTGGTTTATGGATGATGTTGACTGGGAGAAACCAGGGAGTTATGAAGTAGAAGGACTCGTGCATCAGGACAGATATGAGTTCCCAGTGGCATGGCACAGAGCGGATCCTTGTATTGGGAAATGGGAGGGTAGCTATTATTTTATCGCTACCAATGATGCGGATGATAATCATACATTGTTCATCCGGAAAGCGGATACGATTCCCGGTCTCGTTACGGCGCAGGAGGTGAAGATACTGGATTCGAATATGTATCCGCATTTGGGCAATCTGTTGTGGGCGCCGGAGTTCCACATTATCAAGGATAGGTTGTACATCTTCCATGCAGGGACACCACAGGAATTTCATAAGGAGCAGTCCCATGTGATAGCTTTGAAGAAGGGTGGCAACCCCATGAAAGCTTCAGACTGGGAGATGCCGGTACGAGTGGTCAGGAAGGATGGAAGTCCTTTGTATGTTCCGGGAATCACTTTGGATATGACGGAGTTTGAAGCGGGCGGGAAATATTATGTCTGCTGGTCCCAGAGACAGTTCGAGCCTGTAGATCAGGGAGCTTGGCTGTATATTGCCTGCATTGATCCGGAAGAACCATGGAGGTTGGTGAATGAACCGGTACTCCTTTCCATGCCGGAGTATGGATGGGCAAATAATCACACATTTGTGGATGAAGGGCCGTTTGCTTTGAAGCGGGATGGGAAGATTTATTTGACTTTTTCCAGTGCGGCTGTGGACAGCACTTATGTGGTAGGCTTATTGAGTGCGGATGAGAATGCAGATTTGCTGGTTCCAGAGAATTGGACAAAGGAAAATTATCCGTTGCTTTCTTCAAGAAGTGTGGAAGGGGAATATGGGACAGGACATAATTCCTATATAGAAGATGAAGATGGCCTGGTATGGAACGCCTACCATGCGCGGCCGGGCATCAAAGGTCCTAGAAGTTCCGGCATCCGCAGGGTGCATTTTAACGCCGATGGATTTCCTGTGCTGGATATGACAGAAGAGGCTGATCTGAAACCGGAACTGGCCTGGGTGAAGACGACGGTGCTGGTGCCCTGAAACAGTTGACATTAGAAGACAATTTCTATATAATATTTTCAGAGGTTTAACGATAAACCTTTGGGCGAAGGGACTGGCCACGCCGGTCCCTTTTGTTACAATGAGATTGGTATCAGATGGCAGAATTGTGCAAGTATTAAAAAAGAAACGGAATGTGAGGGGAAGATGGAGATAAAGAATCCGATAATTGGAGCGGACATGCCGGATCCGGATCTGCTTCGGGTTGGGGATGTTTATTATATGGTATCCACCACGATGTTCTACATGCCTGGAGCGCCCATTCTGCGTTCCAAAGATCTGTATCATTGGGAGATTGTATCCTATGTTTTTGAGACGATAGAGGATAACGAGATCTATCGCTTGGAAAACGGTAAGAACGCTTATGGGAAAGGGCAGTGGGCGACCAGTCTGGCCGCTTATAGAGACCGCTTTTACGCTTGCTTTGTTTGCCATGATATGGGCAAAACCTTTATTTATTCCACGGATGATATTGAAAAAAGCGGTTGGGAAAAAACGGAGATTAACAGGGTATTCCATGACATGTCGTTCCTTTTCTGGAAAGGGAAACCTTATCTGGTATATGGAAACGGAACAATAGGGATTACGGAACTGAAGGAGGATTTAAGCGGGCTGGAAGAGAATGGGTTAGATCAGACACTTCTGATTACGCCCTCCGACATGCGGCTGCGCTGTGAAGGATGTAGGGCTCTCGTGAAGGATGGCTGGCTTTATCTGCTGTTCATCGAGTGGCCCAAAGACGGCTGCCGGAGGGAGGTCTGCTATCGTGCGAACAGTTTGGAAGGGCCGTTTGAACGTAAGGTGCTTATGGAAGATGATGGCGGTCTGCCCGGCCGCGGCGTGGCGCAGGGGACGCTGGTTGAAAGTGCAGCAGGAGAGTGGTATGCGGTTTTGTTCCAGGATCGCGGGGCTTCCGGAAGGATTCCATATCTGATGCAGGCACGATGGGAGGACGGCTGGCCAGTGTTAGGAGAGAATGGGAGACTTCCGGAACATTTGGCGCTCCCTTTTGAACCTTATCCGGCACAGCCGGTGGTATCTTCAGACAGCTTCTGTCATGATGAAAACCGGCTGATGAAGGTGTGGCAGTGGAATCATAACCCGGACGATGCCTGCTGGTCTTTCACCTCCCATCCTGGCTGGCTGAGCCTTGAGGCAAAGGACGCGTCAGGGCTGCTTACGGCCAGGAATACGCTGACACAGCGGACGATGGAACCTGGCTGCCGGTGTGAAGTGATACTTTCTGTATCTGAAATGCGGGAAGGAGATTATGCAGGACTCTGCGCTCTGCAGGGGAGGTATGGGCAGATCGGGGTGAAGATCTGCGATGGAAAGCGATATGTGCTAGCTGTTCAGAAGACAAGAGACGGCGGCCTTGTGAAGACGGCTGAGCCATTGGAAGAAGATACGATTCAGCTGCGCATTGACTTTGATTATCGGAATCAGATCGATCTGGCTACTTTTTACTTCCGAACCAAAGAGACAGAATGGAAGCAGGTAGGAGAGACACTGGAGATGGTGTTTACTTTGGATCTTTTTGTAGGATATCGGATCGGGATCTTTCATTATCATGAGAAAATGGGAGAGGAAAAGGTTGTGCCGGAGTGTACGGACAGAAAACGGGAGCCAGGGCAGAAAGGAAGGGCGGCGTTCCGTAATTTTACAATCAGACCTTTATAAAAATGAAGAAGGATGGGTAGGAAAAGCATATGGCAAAACTTTTACTGAATGCGGGAAGAAAATATGGCAAAATCAATCGAAATATTTATGGTCATTTCGCGGAACATTTGGGACTTGGCATTTACCAGGGCTTATATGTGGGAGAGGGGAGCCATATCCCTAATATCGACGGTATCCGTGAGGATGTAGTAGAGGCTCTGCGCGCGATCCGCGTGCCCGTGATCCGCTGGCCTGGTGGAAGTTTTTCTGAGAAATATCACTGGATGGATGCTGTGGGGCCCAAAAAGGACAGGAAGCCGATCGTGAACAGCAGTTGGGGCAATGTGGTGGAGGACAACTCTTTTGGGACGCATGAGTTCTTCCGTCTATGTGAATTGGTGGGATGCGATCCTTATCTGGCTGCGAACATTACCACTGGAACGGTGCGGGAATTGGCGGACTGGGTGGATTATATTACGGATGAGGGGAATTCCCAGATGGCATGCCTGCGTCGCCAAAATGGCAGACAGGAGCCGTGGAAGCTGCCTTATTTAGGGATCGGAAATGAAAACTGGACCATGCGGCCGGAATTCTATTCGGATCGCTATAAACTGTTCGCCTCCGGCATCATAAACCGGCCGGAGAATCCTATGCAGTATATTGCCTGCGGTCCGGACGGGGCAGATTATACCTGGACGGATACGCTAATGCGCCTGACAGACAGCCGAGTAATGAATGGATTGTCCCTGCACTATTATACAATGCCGGGATATTATAAGACGGATGAATTCCCAGAAGAAGGCAAGAAGGAGTCGCGTGACTTCGATCTGGACGGTTATTATCGTACGATTCGCCGGGCGGCCTATATGGAGAGGCTGATCGAACGTCATTGCGCAATCATGGATCGTTATGATCCGGAAGGCAGGGTGGGCTTTATTGTAGATGAGTGGGGAACTTGGCATCTGCCTGAAAAGGATACGAATCCTGCCTTTTTATATCAGCAGAACACTATGCGGGATGCGGTTGTGGCTGGCCTCACTTTGAATATTTTCAATAACCACAGTGAGCGGGTGAGAATGGCGAATATCGCTCAGATGGTGAACGTGCTGCAGGCGGTGGTGCTGACACGGGAAGAAGAGATGATCCTCACGCCCACCTATCATGTTTTCGATCTGTATAAGGAGCATCAGGGGGCAGAACGTGTCGAGAGCTATATTCAGCAGGATCTGACCGGCCCTGAGGAGGCTCGTGTGAATGCATTGAGTGTCAGCGCCTCTGAAGACGAAAACGGTAGGCTGCATGCGACCGTGGTGAATTTGGATGCGGAAAATTCCAGGAATCTTACCTGCCTTCTGGAAGGCGGAGAGTATCGCAGGGCGAATGTGAGCCTCATTAGTGGAGATATGTATGCGCATAATGATTTTGGAGGAAAAAGGGAGGTTACGATCCGCAGCTTGCCTGAGTTGGAAGTAAAGGAGAACACTTTTACAGTCAACCTGCCGGCGTGTAGCGTGATGCGGATAACGATAGAAGCATAGAACAGATGAGATACGGCGCAGTAGCCCGGGAACGACAAAGGAATAACTTGTCGTTCCCGGGCTACTGTTTTCTTAAAGGGGAGAGTCAGGTGGTTCCACGGATATGTTTTGTGTAAGAAGCATAAAAACAGATAAAAAATATCAGCAATAATGATGAAAATGTATATTAATGGGAATTTGCATTGACAGCTAAAACGAAATAGCAATATAATAGCAACATGTAATGGGGTTCATAATTTGATTCCGGACAGGAACGGAGTCAGATAAAAGAAGGAGGTAAAAGGTATGAAGCGAAAAAAATGGATGAGCCTGGGACTGGCGGCCTGTATGATGGCATCGCTGATATTTGCCGGATGCGGGGGAAGCACACAGACAACTCAGGCGACGAGTGCTGAAGCAAGTGAAGTTGCATCCGCCGCAACACAAGAGCCCGAAGAGACGGAAACTGCAGGTGCGGAAACCGCAGCGGCGGGAGAGAGCGGAGACGCTGTCATTGTGGAAGTTTATGACGTAGCCGCGAATTATCAGGGCATGCAGACAGGCTGGTTTGCAAAATTAGTCAGGGAAAAATTTGGCTTGGAACTGAATATCTTTGCACCGAATACGTCCGGCGACGCCAACGGGCTTTATCAGACGAGAAGCAGTTCCGGACATTTGGGGGACATTATTCTGCTGGACAACGCGGACTTTGTGGATTGTATTGATGCGGGGCTGATTCAGGATATCTCCGATGAGATTTGGGAATATCCGAATCTTTCCGAATATCAGGAACAGATCGAAGCGCTGAACACACAGCTGAACGATGAGGGAAAGATCTATGGAATTCCCACCGAAATGACGAATACCACTCCGGATCAGTATTCAGAAAGCGATCCTGCGTCAGCGCCTTGCCTGCCCTGGGATTATTATCGGGAGCTGGGATGTCCGGAACTGAAAGATCTGGATGATCTCCTGGATGTCTTGGAACAGATGCAGGAAGCGCATCCCACCAATGACGCAGGCGATTCGGCTTATGCGATCTCCCTGTGGTCGGACTGGGATGGATTCGGCATGGAGAATGTGCTTCAGACGCTGAAATGGTATGGGCAGGAAGCCAAAGAATCTCTCCTGATCGGAACGGACAATTCGGTGATGCCGCTGATTGATGAGAACGGTGGATATTATAAAATGCTGAAGTTCTTCTTTGAAGCAAATCAGCGCGGCCTGGTGGATCCGGACTCCAGCGTACAGGACTGGACCACGTTGGATGAAGGGAAGATCAGGACGTACAGGACGTATCTGTTGTGGTATAACTGGGCGATGAAGCTTTCCAGCATCAATCTGACGGAAGAAGACAACGCATCCGGAAAGGGATTCATTAATGTTCCGGTGGAAGATTTGAAACTGTTCCAGGTATCGGATTCCTATTATGGGACAGGACGCGTATGGGGAATCGGTTCCAAGGTGGACGCAGAGACCAAAGAGCGCATTATGGAGTTCTTTGATTGGATGGCAAGCCCTGAAGGCGCAACGTATATGTGGGTCGGCGTGGAAGGCTTGACTTATGATGTGGGAGAAAATGGACGTTTTGTGACAACAGAAGATTCAACCGCATATGTGGGAGAGAATAAGGAAGTGCCTGAAGAATGGGGAGGCGGAGGCTATGCAGACGGAAACTGCAAGCTGAACCAGTATATTGTTTCTTCCATGGCGCTTAATCCCAACAATGGAGAGCCTTACAGCCGCGCATACTGGAGTTCTGAACTGGAAAAGCCGCAGGCTGCCAGATATGCAGAATGGACGGAAAAGTATGGTTCTGCTACCCAGACAGAATATTTCCTGGACAAGGGTATGATGGAAATCGTTCCGAATGTGAATGTGATTCTGGAGAGCGATACAACAGATATCGCCTTGATCCGCAGCCAGTGTGGGCAGGAAATCACAGATGCTTCCTGGAAGATGGTATTCGCACAGGATGAGGCAGAATTTGACCGCCTGTGGGAAGAGATGAAAGGAAAACTGGAAGGCCTTGGATGGGATACGCTGGTAGAATTCGATATGGAAAAATATCAGAAAATGATTGATGCCAGGGTTGCAGCGATGGAATAAGAGACAGGTGAGGATTGACAGGACATTCTGATGGACTTACACTAAAAAACAGAATAGATGATGTTAAAAGCAGAAGTGGGTAGGTGATGGAATGGCCAGAAAGCAGTCCTCGGGAACGGATATTAAGGAAATGGCACGGCAGCTTGGGTTGGCGCCAGGCACGGTGTCAGTTGTGCTCAATGGGCGGGGTGACAGCGTGCGGATCTCGAAGGAAACGCAGAAGCGAATCCTGGATCTTGCTAAAGAAATGAATTATCAGCCCAATATCTATGCCAGAAGGCTGAGAAAGGCGGCTCTGGAAGAGCCGCCTGTTATAATTGCAATATTCTGGCGCAGAGATAATCTGAACTCCAGGCTAGGGAAACTTCTGGATGGCATGTATCAGAGGACGGTTGAAAAGGAACGTAAAGTGGAGATGGTGGTGCAGCCATATGAAGCGGGAGAATTTGCTTCCTGCATAGATCAGCTGAGCGCAAACCGTTTCAGCGCGGCTGTGATCGGCGGGATTTCTTTGGAAGAACAGGAGCGGCTGGAAGGACAGGAGTATGATATCCCCATTATTCTGATTGGCAGGGATACGAATAAATTCCATTGCGTGTTGATGGACAATTATCGGGCAGGAGAGAAATGTGCCCAGATGTTGGATGCAGAGGAAACGAAGAGCGCTGCTGTCATCGGCTTTAAGAGAGGGGGCAGGCCAGACCGGCTGTTGGAAGCAGGATTTATCTTTGCCTGCCAGGATAGAGGGATTGAAGTCCGGGAGGAATGGAACTGCAGGCTGGAAAAGAGTTCTTATGAGACAGGATATCAGGTGGCAGAAGAACTTCTCAGCCGCATGCAATTGCCCGCTGCCTGGCTGGCGCTGGACAGCCGCCTGGCTGCGGGGATTCTGGAAGTTGTCAGGAAGCGGGGAATACGGATCCCGGAAGAACTGAAGCTGATCTTCCTGGAGGAATCGGAATTGCTGAAATATAATAGACCGTCCCTATCATCTGTGGATGTGCCGATTGAGCAGATGGCTAAGATTGCCATGGATATTCTTTTTACGGTGGTGGATAATCAGGTGAACATTCCAATCAAGAGAGAATTGTTGCCAATCTATCACATTCGTGAGAGCATGGGGAATAGAGGGGAAGAAAAGAGATAAGGAAAAAGCCGTCAGAAAAGCAGCTGAAGGATATTTATATATTTTTGCTAAAACGAAAATGCAAAGGAGGGAAAGAAAATGGGCGTGTTGAAATATACGTTTTATTCCAAAGTGTTAAGGGAGCAGACGAATTGCATGCTGATGTTGCCGTCTTATGAGCCATGGAGGCATCCGGAAGGAGAGAAGGCTTATTATGAAAACTATGGGAAAAAGAAGACATTGTATATTCTGCATGGGGGATCCGATGACAGCAGCCTGTATCTGAGGAGGACGCGGATAGAGGAATATGCGGCACAGAGGGATCTAGCAGTGGTGTTTCCGGAAGTTCGTAATAGCTTTTATTGCAACATGATTCATGGGAAGGAGTACTTTACCTATCTGAGTGAAGAACTGCCCGAGATGCTGGAGAGAATCTTTCCGCTGTCAAATAAGCGGGAAGAACGGTTTGTGTTGGGTAATTCCATGGGCTCCCATGGCGCGTTTAAGTGGGCCCTGAACCGTCCGGACTTTTTCGCGGCGGCCGCAGGTATGTCCGGCGCGGGGGATCTGGAAGAGCTGGGCTTTTATGACGGACAAAAGGAGCGGGTGCTGAATGCTTTTGGAACCCTGGAAGAATACCGGAACAGCATGAACGATTTCAAGCATCTGTTAAAGGGTCTGATGGCGAATGATACGCCGGTTCCGCGGCTGTATGCCTGCTGCGGCAGACAGGATCCCTTTTACAAGGGAGCAAAGGCATTCGCAGAATATGTAAGGGATACAGGCTGTCCCTTCTGGTTTGAAGAGGAAGACGGCGGCCATGAGTGGGAGTTCTGGGACAGATGGATTCCTGTACTGCTAGATCAGATGTTGGAGAAGAACTGAAACGGCCATGGAGGGAAAAAATGGGATTTGTACAATATGATTTTTTATCGGAAAAACTGGGATATCACACGAATTTGTACCTGATTCTGCCCGATTGCATGGGGGCAGGAGAACGGCCGGCAGCTACACTGTACCTGCTGCATGGAGGGGGAGGAAACGGATTGGATTGGATGCGTTTCTCTTCCATTGAACGCTATGCGCAGGAGCGCAAGCTTGCTGTGGTTATGCCAGAGGTAGATGGAAGCTGTTTCTATGCGGATATGAAATATGGGTATCCCTATTTTACCTATCTGACAGAAGAAGTGCCGCGGGTTGCGGAGACGCTGTTTTCTGTGAATAACCGGGCGCAGGAGAGGCTGGTGGCAGGGTTTTCTATGGGAGGCTATGGCGCGTTCAAGTGGGCGTTTCTGCGGCCGGAATTTTTCGCGGCGGCGGCGAATCTGTCAGGCTTCTCCTTTATTATGGACGTGTTTAGTCCGGAAGGCTTTGGAGGGAACAGCCTGGAGGGACAGGAAAAGATCGTTCGGTGCGACTGGGGAAGCCTGGAGGAATTGAAGGGAAGCGACAGCGATTCAGAGACCTGGATCAAGCGGGCTGTGGAGAATAAAATACAGCTGCCTGCCTTGTTCGCGGGGATAGGTACGGAAGATTTCAGCTATCCGTATGGAAAGAAGTATCTGGAATACTGCGAGAAGTGCGGCGTGAAGATCCACTATGAAGAAATGCCGGGAGCACACGAGTGGAAGGTATGGGATGAAATGATCGTGCGGTTCTTGGATTGGCGGAAGTAGACGTAAACAAAAAGGTCAAGCTGCAGAAGACAGAAGGGCTTGGAACAGGAGGAAATGGACAATGCAGAAATTCAGAAACAGCGCCTTGGAAAGCCATCCGCTATTTTTTGATCCGGCTTACCTGAAGATGGAGCTTTATGAGGATGAAAACGGGAGGAAAGGGCCGAGGCATACCTATGAGAACCCGGGAGTCGTGGTGGAGGAAAATGGGGACGTGCTCTTTTGCTTCTATGCCCCAGGGGCGGAGAAGATGGAGGTGGCCGGATTTAACGGCTGCGCTATGACCGGAGAGCGTCATCCGATGATAAAGGGAGAGGATGGATATTTCCGGGCAAGGGTTTCGGGGATACCGGACGGATTTCACTATCATGAATATTTTCTGGATGGAGTGAGCGTGATCAATCCCCTTGCTCCGGTGGGTTACGGCGCGCACAGAGCGGTCAACTATTTTGAAAAGGGAGAGAAGGACGACGATTTCTATCTGATGCGGGATGTGCCGCACGGAACGGTGCATATGGAGTACTTTCCGAGCAGTGTGACGGGCAGGACGCGCCTGTGCTATGTCTATACGCCTCCCGGTTATGAAGAGAACGGAGAAAAAACATATCCGGTACTGTATCTGCAGCATGGAGGCGGTGAGAATGAAACGGGCTGGATCTGGCAGGGAAAGGCGAACCTGATCTCAGACAACCTGCTGGCCGAAGGCAAGGCCCCTGAAGTAATCATCGTCATGAACTGTCTGTACTGCATGAAAGAAGGAATGCAGGACGCGTTCCTGGCTGGGGATTTCGACGCCATGCTTTGCAAAGATTGCATCCCATTTATCGAAGGCAAATATCGCGTGGATCCGTCCAGACGGGCTATGGCGGGGTTGTCTATGGGGAGTTATCAGACTGTGATGACATCCTTATATCATTTGGGGATGTTTTCCTATATCGGTATTTTTAGTGGCCTTATGGAAAAACGATGGTACAGCCGGCAGGATTATTTTCAGGCGTTTGAGGATGCAGAAGCCTTTCGGAAGAAAGTGAAACTCTTTTTCTTTGGATATGGGAGGCAAGAGGAACGGATTGTAAAAGGGCTGTCACAGGAGTTCGCCATGCTGGAAGAAAAAGGGATTCCATATGAGAGCTACAGCTGCGACGGTTACCATGAATGGACGGTATGGAGACGCTGCCTGCGGGAGTTTTTGTGCCGTATGGGGCAGGAGGAATGTGAGTGAGCCTTTTTGTAAAGGATAGAAATTTCTACAAAGGAGTGGCAGCCATCGCCATACCCGTTTCCGCGCAGAGCATGATTACAATCGGTGTGAACATGATGGATACGGTGATGGTAGGAACGCTGGGGGAAACTAGCCTATCCGCCACAGCGCTGGCGAATCAGTTTGTGAATCTCTACCAGATCTGTTGTATGGGGATTGGGATGGGAGCTAGCGTGCTCACTTCCCGCTTCTGGGGAATGCGCGACCTAATATCGCTGAAGCGCTCTGTGACACTGATGCTGAGACTGTGCATCCTTCTTTCGCTGATATTCATGTTGCCGACTTTGCTGGCGCCTGCTGCCCTGATGCGGATCTATACGGAGGATGTTGCTGTAATCGGGCAGGGAGCTCTTTATTACAGATGGATGGTTCCTTGCTATCTGCTGCAAGGCTTGGCGCTGACATGTACGATCGTGTTGCGTAGCGTGGGGCAGGTGAAGCTGCCGCTTGTCGCTTCGGTTGGAGCTTTTTTTGTGAATGTGTTCTTTAATTGGATTTTTATATTCGGAAAGCTGGGTGCGCCGCGGATGGAGGTAGAAGGTGCAGCGCTGGGGACGCTGATTGCCAGGATCTTTGAATGCGGGCTGATCTGTGGGCACTTCTTTTTCAGGGATGAAAAGATACGCTATCGGATACGGGATCTGCTAATGGATTGCAGCGCTCTGACCAGAGAATATGTGTCCGTCAGTCTTCCGGTTTTTGTGTCAGATACGCTGCTCGCATTGGGTAACTCCGCGGTAGCCATGGTGATGGGCAGGATCGGGACCGGATTCGTATCAGCCAATTCCATTACGGTTGTTACCCAGCAGTTGAGTACGGTGCTTATCCAGGGGATTTCCCATGCGGGCTGTATCGTGACAGGCCATACGCTGGGACGGGGCGAACGGGAAAAGGCGCAGGAGCAGGCATGGACATTTCTGATGTTGGGACTTATTATTGGGCTGTTTGCGGGGGGCCTGATTTGGCTGATCAGCGGTCCGGTGATTAGCTTTTACAATATAACAGAGGAAACGGAACAGATCGCGCAGCAGTTGATGGACGCCATTGCCCTGATTGTGGTATTTCAGGCTATGAATAGCATCATGACCAAGGGTGTGTTGAGAGGAGGAGGAGATACCCGGTTCCTTATGGTGGCCGATATCCTGTTTCTATGGCTGGTGTCCATTCCCCTTGGAGCGATTGCCGGATTGTACCTGGAACTTCCTGCATTCTGGATTTATCTGTTCCTAAAGCTGGATCAGGTGATCAAGGCGTTTTGGTGCATCTTCCGGCTTAGGGGCGGGAAATGGATCAAAGCGGTCTTGGCAGGGGATACGGCCTTAAAAGGAACGGCTGGCCTGGAGAAGGAAAGCTGTGAACAATCGATGGAAAAAGGGGGTAAATATTATGAAAACGCAATATAACCAGGCTGTAACAATGGCGCCGGTGTTTTTCGACGCCGTGGGGAAAAAGGCGCATTTTGAGGAAAAGGATGGGAAGAAGCGGATTAGCTATCTGGAGGATCCGCCTGCCGTGATGCTGAAGGGGGGAGGAATGGTAACCTTCCGTTATGAGGCTCCTGCGGCGAAAACGGTGGAAGTAGGGGGAATCAGCGGAAGCATGAGTCGGGAAAAGGTGGCGCTTCTTCGGGGAGAAGATGGTTGTTTTGAAACGACAGTCGAGATTGCGCCAGGTTTCCACTATTTTAACTGGTTTGTGGATGGCGTAAAAGTAGTTAATCCCAAAGCGCCTGTATGCTATGGTTGCTTTGGGGCGGTGAATTTTTTTGAGGTTCCCGAAAAAGAGGATATGTTCTGGTCCCTGCGTGAAGTTCCGCATGGGGATGTGCAGATCCGGAAATACCGTTCTTGCGTGAACGGACATTTGAAAGAATGCTATGTCTATACACCGCCGTCCTATACGGCAGAAACGGAACGGAAATTCCCTGTTTTGTATCTGCAGCATGGAGTGGGGGAGAACGAAACAGGTTGGATCTGGAACGGCAAAATGAACTGGATCATGGATAATCTGATCGCGGAAGGAAAATGCCAGGAAATGATCGTGGTGATGTGCTCAGGATATGCGTTTTTGGAGGGAGAGGATCCGGTATTCTTTCCGGGTGATTTCGACAGGGAATTAACGGAGAGTTGTATCCCGTTCATCGAAAAACATTTCCGCACATTTACAGGGAGAGATGCAAGGGCCGTGGCGGGACTGTCTTTGGGATCCATCCAGTCTACGCTTGCAGCAGCCAAGCACCCGGGATTATTTTCCAGTTTGGGCGTGTTCTCTGGCCTGCGAGATGACCTGATGGATCAGATCGCAGGTCAATCCGCAGATTATCCGATGAAGCATATTTTCCTTTCCTGCGGGAAGGGAGAAGAAACGCTTGCGATCCAGCAGGAGGCCTATACGGCCAAGCTGAAGCAGGCGGGATTGGACTGCGTGCACCGCAGCTATACGGGCTATCATGAGTGGCATGTCTGGAGGGAAAGCCTGCGGGATTTCGTGCAGCTGCTGTTTGCGCCGGAGGAACTTGCGGCGGCGGTGAAAGAAGGGACGCATGATGGGAAAGCGGCGGACAGGCGGGAGCCTGCGGACGGTGATATTCCTGCCGGACAGGCTGAGGAAGAACTGTTGGAACAGCAGACGTTTGCCGCACATCTTTTGTTCTTTGATCCGATCAACAGAGGGCTGCGGCCTGAAGTGGACGATCAGGGCCGCCCGGCCGGACGTTATCCGCTTGTTCCCAAAGGAGCCTGTGCAACAGGAGACGGAAGGGCCCGGTTCTGCTTGCATGCTGCCGGAGCCCAAACGGTGGAAGTGAATATCCTGGGAATGGGGAGATTTCCGCTGAAGGCCCAGGAAGGAGAGGAAGGGTATTGGAGCGCAGAGGTTGACGGTATCGAGCCAGGATTCCATTATCATGAATACTATGTGAACGGTACGTTGGTGCTCAATCCGGACGCCCCTGTAGGATATGGCTGCTTCCAGGCGATTAACTATGTAGAAATTCCGGAGAAAGATTTTAGCACTTATCATCTGTCAGAGGCGCCGCATGGGGCGGTACATTTGAATTATTATCCTTCCCGTGTCACTGGAAGAACAAAACTGTGCTATGTCTATACGCCGCCGGGATATGAGAGGGAAACACAGAAACGGTATCCGGTGCTCTATCTGCAGCATGGAGGCGGCGAGAATGAGAGAGGATGGCTGTGGCAGGGAAAGTTGGCCAATATGGCAGATTCGCTCATCGCCCAAGGGCAGATGAAGGAGATGATCATCGTTATGAATACGGGTTATGCATTCCCAGAGGATGGAAAATACCATCCAGCCCTCAGCGCATTCCCGGAAGAATTGGTGAATTCCTGCGTGCCTTTCATTGATAAGGCATATCGGACAAAGGCGGATCGGGATAGCCGGGCAATGGCCGGATTATCTATGGGCGGCATGCAGACGCAGCGGATCGTGTTTGCTCATCCGGAACTGTTTTCTTGGGCGGGTATCTTTTCAGGAGGCCTTGCGATTTGTGACGAGGAAGTGGACTATAGAGATATCCTGTTTGATCCAGGACGGTTCCGCAGTTATTTTCATCTGCTCTTTGTGGCATGTGGGACACAGGAGCCTTCCTATGCGTCTACACGAGCCAATGAAGAAGAAGTCCTGGCACATGGGACGCCGATTGAGGTATATGAAGGATATGGGTATCATGACTGGACATTCTGGAGACATTGTGCGGATGCTTTCCTTAGAAAATTGTTTTGAAACAGATGGGGTACTGTAAATGGATTGCGGCGGGCCGTTATTGGCCCGCCGATTCCTTCATGGAAGCGGCCTTCATAAACAGGAATAGACCGATAAGAAAGGTGACGATCAGAACGGCGATCCCCCGATTGACACTGCCGGTTAGCTGGCTGGTAATACCGATGAGGGTAGTACCCAGAAACGATGCGCCCTTGCCGCAGATGTCCAGAATGCCGAAATATTCTCCGGATTTCTCAGCAGGAATGATCTTTGCAAAATAGGAACGGGAGAGCGCTTGGATTCCGCCTTGGAACATACCCACGCAGACGGCAAGGAACCAGAAATGAAGCTGGGTGGACATGAAAAGGGCAAAGACGGTGATTCCCAGATAAGCGAGGATGCACAGGATGATCAGGCGTTCCGGCTCATGATTGGCAGATAAGCGTCCGAAGAGCAAGGAGAAAGGAAAAGCCACGATTTGGGTGACGAGCAGGGCGATCAGAAGCCCGGTAGTGTCAAGTCCCAGTGCTGTACCATATGCGGTGGCCATGTCGATGATGGCATAGACACCGTCAATATAGAAAAAGAAGGAAAGAAGGAATAGGAAGGTCTTCTTTTCTTTTTTTATGCTGCGAAACGTCTCTGCAAGCCTATGAAAGCTTCCGGCCACCGCTCCCTTCCCAGAACTTTCAGAATAATGCTTTTGCTTGTAGTTCTTCAGTAAAGGAACAGAGACGGCAAACCACCAGGCTGCCACGATCAGAAATGAAAGCATCATGGAAGAAGAGAGGGAGAGGCCAAAAGAGTCCGCGCCCAGGACCAGGATCAGACAGGCGGCGAAGGGGATGCAGCTGCCGATATACCCCAGACCATATCCATAAGAAGAGACTCGATCCATCCGTTCTGGATCGGAGATATCCGGCAGCATGGAATCATAGAAAATCAGGCTGACGGAATAGCCTACCCGAGTGAGGACAAACAGGCCTAGAAACAGAAGCCAGCCAGTGACAAAACCGAGGAGTACACAGCAGACGACACCGACTGCGAGGGAAGCAAAGAACAACTTCTTTTTGTAATTTTTATGATCCGCCAACGTGCCAAGCACGGGCCCAGAGAGGGCTACGATAAGCGTGGCGGCAGAAGCAGCATATCCCCAACTGGCCAAATAATCCACGGAAGAAATGCCGGCATTTTCTGCCAGGTAGTTAAAATAGATGGGGATGATGGTGGAAACCATCAGAATAAATGCGGAATTGCCTATATCATATAGGATCCAGCTTTTTTCCAATTTGGTGAGTTTATATTTCATAAATGATTCTCCTTATAGAAGAGTATCTGCTCAGTCAAAAGAACGAACAAAATAGGGAACCAATTGTGCCTGTCCTTTCAGGAAGAGCCGGTAATTGCCGATCAGGGAAACGGCAAGCGGAAGAGCCTTGTGATAAAGCCGGCCCAGCTGGAGGTTGGTAGGGATACAGGCAGGATTTCCATGAGGGCTGATCAGGATCCCGCGCAAAGACGCCTCATTTCGGCTCAGGGCAAATGACATCTGAAGAAGGAGTCGCTTAGGCGCGTGAGGCGTAAGAAGCAGCCGGCAACAGGTGCGCATGGAACAAAGCGATTCCTGCACTTGCAGCAAAGATGCGTCAGGGAAAAATGCAGCGATAACACCGGCATTTGGTGCGGAAGGGATGATATGGCCTGCAGGGAAGTGATTCAGCGGATCCAATCCATCGTGAAGCATCAGCCGACGGTCAAATTCAGATTCCAGTTCCAGATGAGGGATGTGAAGCTGCCTTACGCTTCTTTCCACATAAGGATGGCAGGAAGAATCCAGGGCAAAATGACACAGAAAGCCGTATAAATAGGAAATGCCAGCTCGCCTGTCAGGAAGACAAGACAGGGCATCGGAAGCGGGACCAAAAAAATGATCCGCACTTTCATGGTGCATTCTCTGCCCCATGGATTTCAAAGGGGAAGAGCCGAGCGGATGATGATAGAAGAAAATATCCGGCCCATGCAGGCCGATCTGGAATAGTTCAGGATAAGCGAGTACTGCTTCTAAGTCGGATGGCTCGAGCATCGAAAGAATCTGACGTCCGAAACGATAGTGCGCATAAGTAGAAGGCATACGAAACTCCTTACTCCTGCGGCCCAAAGCGGCAGGTTCTATGAAAACAAACCGAAAACGAGAATTTTTCCATCGCAGCGCGATTGGAACAGCAGAATATGACCTGTATTATTATTACATATTTTTTATCTTTTACAAGGCGGAAGATGGTAAAAAATAGGTAAAAAAGTTACGATTCGTGTAACAGTTCAGACACCCCCTTTGGAAGGAATCAGAGGCACCGCATGAAAAGTAACCTTTGCAGATGTGTTCCGCTTTGACTTGTGGATAGTCCTTTGCTATATTCTTAAGAAAAGGCGATTCTAAGAGCAGAAAAGGAGAGAAGGATGTATACACATATTTTATTCGACCTGGATGGAACCATCAGCGATCCCGGGCCGGGAATTACGAAAAGCGTACAGTATGCCCTGAGGGCTGAAGGGATTGAGGTGAAGGATCCAAAGGTTCTGGAGAAGTTCATAGGACCGCCGTTGGTGGACAGCTTTATGGAATTCTATGGATTTGATGAGCAGCGTGCGCTGCGGGCGGTGGAAAAGTACAGAGAGCGTTTCTCAAAGGTGGGAATGTATGAAAATACGCTATACCCGGGCATGCGGGAACTTTTGACAGGGTTGAAACGGGATGGGTTCCATCTGGCGGTGGCTTCCAGCAAGCCGGAATACTTTGTAACAAAAATATTAGGGTATTTTGGAATTTTGGAATGCTTTGAAGCGACGGTGGGAAGCGAACTGGACGGAAGGCGCAGCAGGAAGGAAGAAGTGGTGGAAGAAGCGCTGCGCCGCCTGTTTTTGGAAAAGGAAATCGCATATGATGCTACGGTAATGGTAGGAGACCGGAAATTTGATATATTGGGTGCACGCGAAATGGGGTTGCCTGCGATCGGAGTGGCGTATGGCTATGCGCCTGAAGGGGAACTGAAGGCATGCGCGCCTTGGGCGATTGCTTCAGATGTGGAAGAACTGGGCCGCATTCTGCGTACTCTCTCGGAGGTGTGATTTTGTGACAATTCTACCTGTACGGGGCTGTCTGGGAACTGTGCGGATGTGAAAGGAGCCGGACGCATGCCGGTTCAGAAAAAGCTGTATGGATTCGGGCATTTGGAAATGGAGGAAAAGAGAATTGAAGAAAAAAGAAGAGATGCGGGGAGAAAAAAAACAGCATGCTCCGCTCCGCGCATTCCTGTTCTTCCTGATCGCACTTTTAGTCTATGAAATAGGAAGGACAGCAGGAACGTTGGCAGTGGGGCTTTTGTCGGGGCCATTGCTTGTTGGAATGGGAGGAAAAGGGGCAGAAGGGTTGCAGGATGGCCTGATGCTGCTGGCGGCGCCGCTTGGAGGCGCTGTCGCCTGTATTGGTGTATTCGGCAGGAAACTCTGTTTCGGCCATTGGAGGCAGGAACAAATTGCACCGAAGGATGGGACGGAGAGAAAGCCGTTGCAGATACGCATGGCTTTCCTGGTTTTCGCAGCGGCTTCCGCGCTGGGACTGAACCTGCTTCTGGCGCTCCTTCATATTACACAGCAGTCTTCAGCATTTGAGGAAGTGGCCGCTGTGCAGGCAGCGGTGCCTGTGTGGATGGGCCTGTGCATATACGGGATCTGCGCTCCTTTTTCGGAAGAACTGTCCTTTCGCGGCTTAATCTATGGCAAGGCGCGCTCCCTGTTCCCTCCTGCAGCTGCCATGGTATTTTCCGGCCTTTTGTTCGGACTTTCCCATGGAAATCTGGTACAGGCCATATATGGATGTATCCTGGGAACCATATTGAGTTTCATATATGAAAGGGAAGGGAGACTGTTGGAACCGGTATTGTTCCACGGTGTGGCCAACCTGGCCGTATATCTGTTGATCGATGTATGGGGGCTTGGAATGCGCCTGAGCGTTGCAGGAGCCTGGTTCCTGTGCGTGCTGCTGCTTCTGATGGCGGTCTCAGCGGGTTGGATGTGTTATGGAAGGGGGCGCAAATAGAGAGACCTTCGGCGGCCCAAACAGCAAGATATCTGGCAGCCCAGGCGGCGGGGGACGGGCATGCTTTGAACCGGCTCCCGGGCCTGACGCCATGAAGTAACATGCCCTGCAGCGCCCTGCGGAAACATGCCCTGCAAAAATTGAATTCGCTATGCGGATATGCTATGCTTAGTCTGTTCTGTTTTTTATCAGAGACCAGTCAGGACGGATGAAACGGAACAAGGCTGAATCTGACAGACATAAGATTTCCGGGAACGGAAGAAAGGAAGGGAACAGATGTATATAGAAATGGAGGAAGTATTGGCAATCGTGAAGGAGGCCGGATCGCTTTTGTTCGACAGGCAGGAGGCTTCATGCATCACAGTGAAGGGAGTGGCGGATTATGTGACGCAGGTGGATTTCCATGTACAGGAGTTCATTCGCACCCGCCTGGAAGAAAGATGGCCGGATGTACAGTTTATGGGGGAGGAAAAAGACAACAGCGACCTGGATTTTGGCAAGGCTGTCTGGATTTTGGATCCCGTGGACGGAACGACCAACCTGATTCATGGATTTATGCACAGCGCGATTTCCTTGGCTTTGTGTGAACAGGGACGGGTCAGCTGCGGTGTGATCTATCTGCCTTTTACTGGGGAATGCTTCTATGCGCAGCGGGGAAAAGGTGCATACAGGGATGGAGAACGCATTCATGTCAGCGAGGCGGCAGCCATGCAGGACAGCCTGATTTCCGTAGGCACTGCGCCGTATGCGCATGAGTATGCGGATTATAATTTTGACCTTTTTAAGCGGATCTTCTTAGATTGCCAGGACATCCGCAGGATCGGCTCGGCGGCCATTGAACTGGCCTATGTGGCCAGCGGCAGGCTGGATGCATTTTTTGAACGGGATCTGAAGCCATGGGATTTCGCGGCGGGCCTTTTACTGGTGGAAGAAGCGGGCGGAACGGTGACAGACTTTGAAGGAAAAGATGTGATCGCATGGCAGCGCGGGAGCATTCTTGGAAGCAATGGAAAGATAGGGAAAATCCTCGTTGAAGAATATATGAAGGAAAAGAAGGCATAGGAAAACGTGTTTCTTTTTACGTCTGGACTGTGATTATGTACGGATTTTCCGGGTGTACACAAATCCATTTTTCTGCCATCCGTCCGAACCGGGAGAATATCCGAACCGGGCGGATAGCAGGAAAATGGATTTGTGTGTATGCAGGGAATTTGGCTTGACATCCGCTTTGATTGCATGCACAATAATTATGAATGAAAGAGGAATGAGACAGGTGATCGTTTCCTTTTGTGCGCCATACAGCCCATAATCTATGAAAACGGATGAAGCCAGTCGGGAACGATAAGGAGGAGAGAACGTGCCAAACGGGAAAAAAGGAAAGAAATCCTACGGATGGAGGGCGCTCCTGGCGGTCGTCTGCGCAGGATGCATATGGCTGCAGACAGCTGCCGGCCTGACGGTTCAGGCACAGGGAAATGGAGAGGCAAGCCAGGAGGAAGCCGCACAGGCCCTCTATGCTGCGCAAATGGCGGCATATCAGCAGGCACAGGCAGAATATGCGGCACAGCTTGCAGCTTATCAGCAGGCCCTTCTGGAACAGGCGCAGGCCCAGTTAGAAGCGCAGCTTGCCGCCCAGCAAGCTGCGCAGCAGCAGGCCATGGAGCAGGCGCAGCAAGCCCTTGCGCAGCAACAGGCCATGGAGCAGGCGCAGCAGGCGGCGGGGCAGCTTTCCACAGGACAGCTGATTGCAGCGGGGCTTTTGAACAATGCGCCTGACAGTTCTTTGAAGGGAAAGACGGTTTCCATACTCGGGGACAGCATCTCCACTTATGCGGGATATATTCCGGAAGGGTACGCCTGCTTTTATCCGGATGCGAACAATGATGTGACAGATGTAACCCAGACGTGGTGGATGCAGGTGCTGTACAATACGGGGATGCGCCTGCTGGTGAACGGTTCCTATTCAGCCAGCGCCGTATGCGGGGATTCCAGGGCAGAGAATTCCAGCGCGGGCTGCAGCAACCGGCGGGTCACAGACCTGATGGGAGCGGATGGGAGCGTTCCGGATGTGATTCTCGTCTATATGGGGGCGAACGATTTCTTCCATTCGATAGAATTGGGAACGTATTCGGGAGTGGCTACGCACAGGACGGATCATTTTGTCTGGAATTTCACGGAAGGATACGAGCTGATGCTTCAGAAGCTTCAGGCGGTGTATCCCACCTCGCGCATTTACTGCATGACTCTGATTGAGTCCAATTCCGGAGATCATCCGCGCGTGAATGAGAACGGCAATACGATTGCGGACTATAACCGCAGGATCAAAGAGATCGCGGCGGCACATGGACTTCCGGTGATTGATGTGCATAACTGCGGGATAGAGGTCTATGAACTGAATCAATATACGAGCGACGGAACCCACCCGAACAAGGCGGGAGCACAGAAAATGGCAACTTATGTGACGAATGCGCTTCTGGCAGGAGGCTGACAGGAGGGTATATGCTTTCTGTATTGATCGTGATACTGGTTTTGGTATATTGGTACCGCCTGCGCCTGAATCAGAGACTGGATCGGAGTCAGCTGGCGCACAGTTCCTATTATGAACTGTCCTATGGCGGGGAAAAGAAGTGTACAAAAGAGGCTGCGTCCATCCTGAGCGATGTGAGCGGTTATAAGAAAATACTTCTTGGCTGGAAACACCTGGAAAAGAATGGCCCGGTGTCTGCAGACATTATCCTTTTGCATGAAACGGGGATTTATGTGTTTGAGACGAAAGAGTATGCGGGCTGGATTTCCGGCGGGATGGAAGAAGAATATTGGGTACAGACCCTCAGCACGGGAAAATACACGTCCTGTCAGAACTATTTTTATAATCCCATGCTGAAGATGGAGGGCTGTATTGCCTGCATGCAAAAGGAACTGCCGGATATGAACTGGCTGCCTTATTACCGCGTTGCGGTATTTGGGGACGGCTGCGAACTGGAGAATGCCGGACTGACGGATCGGGAATCCAAGATCATTCATCTGCGCCAGCTGTCCTATACCATATATGGAATGATCCGCAGCGCACATAAATTCCTTGCGCCGCAGGTGATCGACGAGATTTATGCGCGTCTTTGCACCCCTGGAGCCTGCGAAGACCACAGTGCCTGCAGACGCTCAGGCGCCTGTGAAAATGTGCATATGCCGCAGAAGCATGAAAGCCTGAGACCTTGATGGCCTGCGTTTTGCGGCCGCAGCCTGGGGAACATTCCAGGCGGTGTCAGGCTATGGCGGTTATGTGATGGGCCGCAGGATGGATATAAATGTACACGGGAGGCAGAATTCAAGAAAGATGGAATCAAAATACACAACTTTGCTGCTGGATATAGACGGAACTTTGCTGGACTTCGCGGCTGCAGAACATCAGGCGTTCGGCAAAGCGATGTCTCTGCATGGATTTACAGCGACGGATGAGGAATACCGTCTCTATTCGGGCATCAACAAAGCGCTGTGGGAAGCGTTTGAACGGGGAGAAGTGGAACGGGGGGAGCTGTTGGTTCTTCGTTTCCGGCGTCTGCTGGAAGCGCTTCAGCGAAACGGCGATCCCGTTCTTATTGAGCAGGATTATCAGAGGCTACTGGGAGAATGTGCGGTTCTGATGGATGGCGCGGAGGAAATCCTTTCCTATCTCGCGCCGAAATATGCGCTGTATGTGGTGACCAATGGAGTGGAAGAGACCCAGCGGAACCGCCTGCGCCTTTCCGGGATCGAACGGTACATGGACGGCGTGTTCATCTCCGAATCGATCGGATATCAGAAACCGCAGAAGGAGTTCTTCGATTGCTGCTTTGCACAGATTCCGGAGAAGAGAAAGGACAGATTCCTGATTATTGGGGACTCTTTCACTTCGGATATTCAGGGAGGCATCAATGCCGGGATCGATACATGCTGGTTCCATCCAACGGGAGAACCGGGGACGGATAAGATTCAGACTAGGAAAGTGCGGGAAGGCTTTCTGGACCTGGAGATTGGCAGCCTGCATGATTTGATGGAATTGCTTTAAGGGCGGATCGCTTATGGGAGGAGCGGCCGGAGGAAAAGGAGAGAAGCCGTGAAAAAACTGTTGGTATATCTGAAGGATTATAAAAAGGAAACGGTGCTGGCGCCGCTTTTTAAATTGCTGGAAGCTTCTTTTGAGCTTCTTGTGCCCCTGGTGATGGCGGCCATTATCGATACCGGTATCGGTAATTCCGATACCGGTTATATTCTGAGAATGTGCATGGTGCTGATCCTTTTGGGGATTGTGGGGCTGGTGTGTTCCATCACCGCTCAGTATTTTGCGGCCAAAGCGGCTGTGGGGTTTGCGGCGAAGATGAAGCATGCCCTGTTCGGGCATATCCAGAGCCTTTCTTTTACGGAAATGGATACCATTGGCACCCCTACGCTGATTACCCGGATGACCAGCGATGCCAATCAGGTGCAGAACGGGGTGAATATGGTGCTTCGGCTGTTCCTGCGTTCCCCGTTCATTGTATTCGGGGCCATGGTGATGGCGTTTACCATCGACGTGAAAGCGGCCCTGATCTTTGTGGTGGCCATTCCGCTCCTGTCGATTGTGGTATTTGGGATTATGATGATTACCATGCCCTTATATAAAAAGGTACAGAGCGGCCTGGATGCGGTGATGGGGATCACGAGGGAGAACCTGACGGGCATTCGTGTCCTGCGCGCATTCAATAAAGAAGAAAGTGAGATCGATCGGTTTGAAGAGACGAACGGGGCGCTGACCCTGCTGCAGAAGCATGTGGGGAAATTTTCTGCGCTGATGAACCCGCTCACCTACATCATTATCAATGCGGCGGTGATCGCGCTGGTATGGATGGGCGCCTGGCGTGTGGAGAATGGGGCCATTACCCAGGGCGAAGTGGTGGCTTTGGTGAACTATATGTCCCAGATTCTGGTGGAATTGATTAAGCTGGCTAATTTGATCGTCACGATTACCAAGGCGATTGCCTGCGGCAACCGGATCCAGGGCGTATTCGAAATACAATCCAGCATGAGCGCGCCGGAACGCGCGGAGGGGACAGCGGAGAAAGAAACGGCAGCGGAAGAAGGAGCGTATTCGGTCGTATTCGACCATGTATGCCTGACCTATAAGAATGCTGGCGCGGAGTCTCTGACGGACATCAGCTTTGCGGCGAAGCGAGGGGAGACCATCGGCGTCATCGGCGGAACCGGTTCCGGAAAATCCTCCCTGGTGAATCTGATTCCCCGGTTCTATGACGTGACCAAGGGGCGCATCCTTGTGGATGGAAAAGATGTGCGGGAGTATCCGATCGAGGAGCTGCGCGGGAAGGTGGGAATGGTGCTGCAGAAGGCGGTGCTGTTTACCGGAAGCGTACGCGATAACCTGCTGTGGGGCAAAGAGGATGCCACACAGGAGGAACTGGAGCGGGCGCTTTCCATCTCCCAGGCAAAAGAATTCGTGGAAGCAAAGGAGGGCGGCCTGGATGCCAAGATCGCGCAGGGCGGAAAGAACCTGTCCGGAGGGCAGAGGCAGAGGCTGACCATCGCCAGAGCTTTGGTGCGGAATCCTTCTATCCTGATCCTGGACGACAGCGCTTCTGCCCTGGATTATGCGACGGACGCTGCGCTGCGAAAAGCGCTTCGTGAGATGGAAGACGGCCCCACCGTATTTATCGTTTCCCAGCGCGCATCCTCGATCCGCCATGCGGATCAGATCATTGTGCTGGATGACGGCGAGGCGGTGGGAATCGGTACGCATGAATCGCTTCTTGCAACCTGTCCCGTCTACCAGGAGATCTATTATTCCCAGTTTGAAAAGAACCGGGCGGCAAAGGAGGCGTAGGAAGATGGCGAAGGAAAAGATGGACAGAAGCAGACAGAAAGAAACGTTCCTGAAGGTACTCAGATACATGAAGCCCTATTGGTTCTATCTGGGAATCTCCCTGATCCTTGCCGCGGTTACGGTGGCCCTGACCCTCTACCTGCCCAAGCTGACAGGCCGTGCGATCGATTATATCATCGCCCCGGGAGCGGTGGATTTTGCGTCCATCCTCGGGATCCTTAAGCAGATGGCGGTTGTCATCCTGCTCACGGCGCTGGCGCAATGGATCATGAATGTCTGCAACAATAAGATGACGTATGAAATCGTGCGGGACATCCGAAACGAAGCCTTCCGGAAGATCGAGATCCTGCCGCTAAAATATGTGGATAATCATTCGTATGGAGAGATCACCAGCCGTGTGATCGCGGATGTGGATCAGTTTGCGGATGGACTGCTGATGGGATTTACCCAGCTGTTTACAGGCGTCATGACGATCCTGGGCACCCTGTTTTTCATGCTGGCCACGAATGTGGGAATCACGCTGGTGGTGGTGCTGATCACGCCGCTTTCCTTTTTCGTGGCAGGGTTCATCGCAAAACGCACCTTTACCATGTTCCGCCTTCAGTCGGAGACGAGAGGGGAACAGACCGCATTGATCGATGAGATGATCGGAAACCAGAAGGTGGTGCAGGCCTTTGGGCATGAAGAGAAGGCGATGGAGCGCTTTGACGAGATCAATGAGCGGCTCCGCGCCTGTTCCCTGCGCGCCATTTTCTATTCTTCCATCACCAATCCGGCCACCCGCTTTGTCAATAACGTGGTCTATGCCGGAGTGGGCCTTGTGGGCGCATTTTCAGCGGTGGCAGGCGCCATCACCGTGGGGGATCTTTCCTGCCTGCTCAGCTATGCCAATCAGTACACAAAACCCTTCAACGAGATTTCCGGGGTGGTGACGGAGCTGCAGAACGCGCTTGCCTGTGCGGGACGTATCTTCGATCTGATCGAGGAAGAGCCTCAGACGCCGGAAAAAGAGAACGCTGTCCGCCTTTCTTCAGAGGACATCCGTGGCAATGTGGAGCTTTCCCATGTGTATTTCTCCTATGTTCCGGAGCAAAAGCTGATTGAAGATTTTAACCTGAAAGTCCGTCCCGGATGGCGCGTGGCGATCGTGGGCCCAACCGGCTGCGGCAAGACTACTCTGATTAATCTCCTGATGCGTTTCTATGATGTGACGGACGGAAGCGTGCGCGTGGAAGGGATGGATATCCGCGATTTGACGAGGAAAAGCCTGCGGGCTGGATTCGGCATGGTGCTGCAGGATACCTGGCTGAAGGCGGGAACCATCCGGGAAAATATCGTGATGGGCAAGCCTGATGCCACCTGGGAAGAAATTGTGGAGGCTGCCAAGGCATCCCATGCGCACAGCTTCATCAAGCGTCTGCCGGAAGGATATGATACGGTGATCACCGAGGACGGAGGCGGCCTGTCCCAGGGACAGAAGCAGCTGCTGTGCATTACCCGCGTGATGCTGTGCAGGCCGCCCATGCTGATCCTGGATGAAGCCACCTCTTCTATTGATACGCGCACAGAGGTGAAAATACAGGAGGCATTTCTCCGCCTGATGGAAGGAAGGACCAGCTTCATCGTGGCCCACCGCCTTTCCACGATCAGAGAGGCGGACGTGATCCTGGTGATGAAGGACGGTCATGTGACCGAACAAGGAAAACATGAAGAACTGTTGGAGAAGGGGGGCTTTTACGCGCGGCTCTACAACAGCCAATTTGCGTTGTAGAACCGGAATTGAGTGAGAAATGTATGATACGGCCGCCTTGGGCAGGAACGAAATGCGGGAAGCCTGTGGCAGCCGTATCATGCATTTTTCATTCAATCCTTTTTACGCATTAGGAGTTCGCTCAGACAGCGGGATGCAGCCCCGAGAGGGCGGGTTGCATCCCGAATCAGGCAGATGTGCCGGAGGGGGACTTCTTCTGTCAGGGGGAGGGTAAAGACTTTTTTCTGCATTAAGGCTTCATTGACCATTTTTTCCGGAATGAAGGCCAGGCCTAAGTTGTTGATGACGATGGGCAGAATCAGATCCGCGCTGGCCAGTTCGATATCATAATGAAGCGGCAGGCCATGAGCGGCAAAAAAAGTCTCATAGAAACGATGAGACATGGTGGTATTGGCCAAGCCGATCAAAGGATACTGCTTCAGATCCTGGAGCGTGAGGGAAGAGCCGCACAGATGGGCAAAACGGGTTCCCCCCACGAGAATACTGCGGATGGCTTCCAGCTTGATGGATGCATAGGGCTTTTCAATGGTAAACGGTGTGGGAATGACGGCCATGTCGGTGCGTCCCTCTTTCAGGTCGGTAAGAACGCGGGTACTGTCCCCGTTGCTGATACGCAGCTTCACGTCCGGATGCTCCTGCTGAAACTGGGAAAGACGTTCGATCAGCAAGCATTTCAGCGCGGTTTCAGTGGCGCCGATGCTGATGGAGCCTCCATGCAGTCCCAGTGTCATGCCAAGTTCTTCTTCTCCGCGAAGAATCCGTTCACAGGCGGGAGCTACATATCGATACAGAAGTTCTCCTTCCGGAGTCAGGGCTACCCCATGCTTGGAGCGGATGAAGAGCCGGCACCCCAATTCGCTTTCCAGATTTTGCATACTGCGGGTTACAGAAGGCTGACTGGAAAGCAATACGTTTGCGGCTTTGGTAAAATTGCTGTACTTAGCGACGTAATAGAATATTTTATAATAGTCAAAACTAGCAGGCATGGGAATACTCCTTTAGTGATATGCAAAATTGATATAATATATATATCATATTATTATTTTTCAATATGGTATAAGCATAGTATAATACGCCAGGAGCAAAATAGAAAGTGAAAAAACAGTTTGGGCTAGACATCTTAGCAAAGAGGAAGCGTCGTCCTGAAAAAGATATTCGTGTAATAGGAGAATATGGCGTGGAAAGCAACGGATGGCGGAGGGAAAATAGGGATCCCAAGGTGTCGGCTCAGGGACGAAGCAAAGGAGGCAGTGAGGGATGGCGAAAGAGAATGCCGTAACAGCGGCAGATTCCAAAGAACGTAGTTCTTCAGAATTTCTTTCCTCGCAAAATGGGGAGAGCGCATCCATAGAAGAGGTGCTGCAGCGTTTAGTGGAAGTGGAAGAGACTGCCGGCCGGATGGAAGATGCGCTTGAGGCTCAGAAAGCGAAGCTGGCCGCGGAATCTGAAGAAGAGAAGCGACGGTTTGATCAGGAACTTTCGGCCCGGATGGAAGAGCGTACTCGGGATCTTGAGGAACGCATGGAGCGGGAGAAGAAAGAAGCGCTGGATAGCCTGATTACCAGGACGGAACAGGAAATGGGCGCTTTGAAGGAAAAGTACCAAAAAGAGCATGATAAAATATCAGACTGGATCATAACGTCCATTAAGGGTGTGAGTATATGAGTTTATTGCATTACAGCGGCTTAACCACAAAGGTTCGGGCTATGAGCGGTAAGCTTCTTGCGCAGGAAGATTTTCTGCAGCTGGGCAGTTTGAAAAGCGTACCGGAGGTTATTGCTTTTTTAAAGAAGAAACCTTCTTATGCGGATTTTCTGGAGAAAGAGGATGAAAGAGGGCTGCACAGGGGACAGGCGGAGGGGATTATTATGCAGTCGTTGTTTGCGGACTATTCTCGCCTGTACCGGTTTGGCAATATGGAGCAGAGACGATTCCTGAAAGGTTACTTTATCAGGTATGAGATTACCTTCCTTAAGAGGGTGATTCGTTCGGTGTTCAGCCAGGATGCCACAGGGATCGATACAGAAGAATATCGGGAACTGTTTGAACTGCATTCCTCCATACCAGTGAACCGTGCGCTGCATGCCTCCAGCATGGAGGAACTCATTTCAACGCTGGACGGTACAGATTACCAGAAGGTGTTGAACGATGTCTACAGAAGTAATAGCCGGGAACTGTTTGACTATGAACTGGCGTTGGACATGTTCTACTTTGCGGATATGTGGCATCGGGTGAAACGGGGTATGAAGGCGGAAGATCAGCAGGCGATTCTCTCCTCTGCCGGAACGCAGATCGATACGCTGAACTTGCAGTGGATCTATCGGGCGAAAAAGTATTACCACATGTCTGCCGCCCAGGTCTATGCTATGATCATCCCGATCCATTACAGACTGAGTAGAGAGCAGATTAAGCGAATGGCGGAAGCAGCAGATGAGAAGGAATTCCTGGCGGAGGCAGAAGCTTCCAGATATGGAAAGTATCTGAAGGAAGGAAGCCTTCCCAATCTGGACCGCAGTATGGAGGCTGTGCAGGAAGCGGTGCATGATGTGTTGCTTAGGAGGAAGCCGTATACGGCAGCCTGCCTGGAAGTCTACCTCTACCGGAAGGAACGGGAGGTTCATAAGGTCATTACGGCGTTGGAATGTGTGAGATACGGACTGCCGTCTGAAAAAATCAGAGCATATCTGGGGTAAAGGAAGGTGCGGCAAGTGATAGAGAAAATGGAATTTTTGAGTATTATCGGCCCCAAGGATCAGCTTGACCGTGTAACGGAAAAGTACCTTGGCAGATACGAGATACAGTTGGAAAATACGGTGGCGGAATTGAAGAACCTAAAGGACATCGTACCTAATACGGAGAATAATCCCTACAGGGAATGGGTAGGAAAAGCACAGGCGGCGGTCACCTTGTTGAAGGAAAAACAGCCCGTGGATAAAGGAAAGATGTCTTTAGATGGAACGAAAACCGAGCAGATGACGCCTGAGGAGGCGATTGCGGTTATCAGCGCGGCGGATGAGGCCATCGAAGAGCACAACCGCAGCAAAAGCAGAATTCAGGAGGAGAGGAAGAAGAAAACAGAACTTCTGGAATCCATCAGGCCCTTCCTGGAACTGCACTTTGAAGTTTCCAGGATCCTGCATTTCCAGAATGTAAAGTTCCGTTTTGGCAGGATTCCGGTGGCTTTCTATCAGAAGTTGAAGGAATATGTATATGAAGATATCTGCACGATTTTTGAAAAGTGCAGGGAAGATGATTCCTATATCTGGGGGGTTTATTTCGTCCCTAAAGCGGAATCGGAAAAGGTGGATGCCATCTATGCGTCCATGCATTTTGAACGGCTTTTCATAGAGGATGCATATGAGGGGACGGTGGATGAAGCATGTCAGGCGTTGGAACAGGAAATCTTGCAGCTGGAACAGAAAGAGGAATGGATGGAAGACGGCTTCCGTAAGGTAATCGGAAGGGATCAAGAGAAAATCTGCCAGGCAGCGGCAGTTATAGAGACATGGTCCGCGAGGTTTGACGTTCGCAGGCTGGCGGCTTTTACCAAGACAAAGAATGAAATATTTTTCATCCTCTGTGGCTGGATGACCAAAAAGGATGCGGACAAGCTGGGCAAACAGCTGGAAGCGGATCCGGAACTGTTCGTTACCTTGGAATCTAATCCGGACAGAAGAATGTCTGTGCCTCCCACAAAGCTGAAAAACCCATCTCTGATCCGTCCTTTTGAGATGTTTGTCCGCATGTATGGGCTTCCGAACTATTACGAGTTCGATCCCACCTTGTTTGTGGCATTGACATACTCCATTATCTTCGGCGCCATGTTCGGGGATGTGGGACAAGGGTTATGTCTGCTTGTAGGAGGGTTTGCCCTATATCGCTTTAAAAAGATGGATCTCGCAGCTATTATCAGTTGTTGTGGGTTCTTTTCGACGATTTTTGGCTTCCTATACGGAAGTGTATTCGGGTTCGAAAACTGGATTCCGGCATTGTGGCTGCGTCCTTCAGAAGCCATGACCAATCTGCCGTTCATTGGTAATCTAAATACGGTATTTGTGGTGACGATTGCTATTGGAATGGGGTTAATCCTGCTCACTATGATTTTTTCCATTGTAAATGCCTGTAAGGCAGGGGATATGGGAGATGCCCTGTTTGATACCAATGGTGTGGCAGGATTTGTTTTCTACGGAAGTCTTGTTGCTGTGGTCGTGTTGTTTATGACCGGGAATAAACTTCCGGCGGCTGTGGTGCTGGTAGTGATGTTCCTGGCGCCTCTCCTGGTGATCGCTTGCAAAGAGCCTTTGACCGCTTTGCTTGAGAAGAAGAAGGCACATCTGGAAGGCGGACCGGTAATGTTTGTGGTTCAGGGATTTTTTGAACTGTTTGAAGTTTGTCTGAGTTATTTTTCCAATACTCTCTCGTTTGTCCGTATCGGCGCATTTGCGGTCAGCCACGCAGCGATGATGGAAGTGGTTCTGATGCTTGCCGGCGCGGAGAATGGAGGTACCCCCAATTTGCTGGTTGTGGTTCTGGGCAATATCATCGTCTGCGGCATGGAAGGACTAGTGGTGGGGATCCAAGTGCTTCGTTTGCAGTATTATGAATTTTTCAGCCGTTTTTATAAAGGAAACGGCAAGGAATTCAGGCCATATAGAAATCTGAGATAAACGGCCGTAGGAACGGCCCATATGAGGAAAAGGAGGTCATTTCAAATGACAAAAGTAATTTTATTCGCAGCTCTTATCGCATGTATCGTTGTTCCCTTCCGTATTTTCTGCAAAGGGGAGAAGACCAAAAAGAGATATAAAATGACGCTCGCCATCAACGGAGCTATGTTTTTAGGGCTGATGCTTGCTACAGGTGTGATGATGTTCGGCGGGAGTGCGAGTGCCGCAGAGGCAGCGGGGACTGCTGTGCAGGCAGCTTCCGGCCTTTCCACGGGCTTAGGATATCTGGCAGCTGGCCTTTCTATCGGCCTTTCCTGTATTGGCGGCGGTATCGCTGTGGCTAGTGCGGCTAGCGCGGCTCTGGGAGCGATCAGTGAAGATTCTTCTATTCTTGGTAAGTCCTTGATTTTCGTAGGACTGGCGGAAGGTGTCTGCCTGTACGGCCTGATCATTGCATTCATGATCTTGGGGCAGCTGTAAAAAGGGGGAAAACCCTATGAAAATGTATCTGATCAGTGACAACATAGATACCCTGACCGGCATGCGTCTTGCCGGTGTGGAGGGCGCAGTGGTCCATGAAAGGCAGGAATTGCGGGAAGAGATTGGCAGAGTGATTGCTGACAAAGAGATCGGGATCCTGCTTTTGACGGAGAAGTTCGGAAAGGAATTTCCGGATATCATCGACCGTATCAAGCTGGAGTGCAAGCTTCCCCTGATCGTTGAGATTCCGGATCGGCATGGTACCGGACGCGCGCCTGACTTCATTACGTCTTATGTGAACGAGGCTATAGGGATCAAGCTATAAGAATGGGCCGGGGAATTTAAGGTTAGGAGGTCACCTATGACTTTGGAAGAAAAGCTGAAGCATTTTATGGATGTGACGACGCAAAAAGTCAATGCAGAGAATGCGAAGGCGTTGGAAGAATACGAAAATGGGCTGAAAAAGGTCTTTGAGGATTATAAAGAAAACGCTACGCGTAAAGCAGAGTTGGCGCTTCGGTTAAAAGAAGAGAGCCTTGAAAAAAAGAAAAACGCAGAAGTGGCGAAAAAGCAGATGGAAATCAGAGAGCAGATAGGAAAACTCCAGAAAGATCTGACGGAGCGGATTTTTACCGAGGTAAAAGGAAAACTGGAACGCTATATGGGTACCGGAGAGTATGAACGCTATCTGATCGCCCAGGTAAAGGCCGCAAAAGAATTCGCTGGAGAAGATGACATCGTAATCTATATCGATCCGGCGGATATGGAGAAAAAGAGTTCTATTTCTGCAGCAACCAATACGACTGTGGAAGTGGACGACCATGGATTCGGAGGAGGGATCCGTGCGGTGATAGGGGCGAAAGGGATTCTGATCGATCAGTCCTTTGACACCAAGCTGAAGGAAGCCTCAGACGGCTTCGTATTCCATCTGTAGAAAGGAGGAAATCTTCTGATGGAAAGAATAGCCAGAATTTATGGCATTAATGGACCGCTCATCACCATCAAGGGACAGACAGACCTGAAGATGGGAGAGATGGTGTATGTGGGAGAAGAGAAGCTGGTAGGAGAAGTGATCCGCTTAACCAGCGACGCGACCACAATCCAGGTTTTTGAAGAGACCTCCGGACTGAAATGCGGGGAGACGGTTACCCCTACGGGAGGGACGCTTTCTGTAACGCTGGCACCTGGGATTATCACAAATATCTTTGATGGGATTGAACGGCCGTTGGCACAGATCGCGGAAAAATCGGGCGCGTATATAGATAGGGGATTCTCTATGGATTCCCTGGACAAGAAGAAAAAATGGCAGACAAAGATATGTGTGAAGTCCGGAGAAGAAGTGCGCGAAGGACAGATCATCGCTGAGGTGCCGGAGACGGCTGCTATTGTGCATAAGGTAATGGTGCCTCCGGGCGTATCCGGAACGGTGGAAACTGTGGTACCGGACGGAGAGTATACGATTGAAGATACGTTGATTACGGTGCTGAAGCCGGATTCTGAGGTGGCCAATATCACAATGACACAAAGATGGCCTATCCGTGTGCCTAGGCCGATCACAAAGCGTTATCCGGCCTCCCGCCCGCTTGTGACGGGACAGCGTATCCTGGATACCCTGTTCCCCATCGCAAAAGGAGGTACTGCTGCAATTCCCGGAGGGTTCGGGACGGGAAAGACCATGACTCAGCATTCCATCGCGAAATGGTCGGATGCGGATATTATCGTGTATATCGGCTGCGGGGAACGCGGCAATGAAATGACAGAAGTGTTGGAAGACTTTTCTAAGCTGATTGATCCCAAAAGTGGGAATCCGCTGATGGACAGAACTGTGCTGATAGCAAATACTTCCAATATGCCGGTAGCAGCCCGTGAAGCCAGCATTTATACAGGGCTGACATTAGCGGAGTATTATCGTGATATGGGCTATCATGTAGCGATCATGGCGGACTCCACTTCCCGTTGGGCAGAAGCCCTTCGTGAGCTGTCAGGGCGTCTGGAAGAGATGCCGGCAGAAGAAGGTTTCCCGGCCTACCTGGCCAGCCGCCTGTCTGCCTTCTATGAGCGCGCAGGGATGGTAAAGACCCTGGGCGGGGAGGAAGGAAGCGTGACGATCATCGGCGCGGTATCCCCGCAGGGCGGCGACTTCTCCGAGCCGGTGACGCAGAATACCAAACGTTTCGTGCGCTGCTTCTGGGGATTGGATAAGAATCTTGCTTATGCAAGGCATTTTCCCGCCATCCATTGGCTGACCAGCTATAGCGAATATCTGCCGGATTTGGCCAGCTGGTATGCGGATAATGTGGGGCCGGATTTCATAGATGACAGAAACCAGCTGGTATCTATTCTGAACCAGGAAAGCAGCCTGATGGAAATCGTGAAGCTGATCGGCGGAGACGTACTTCCCGACGACCAGAAGCTGACGCTTGAGATTGCCAGGGTTATCCGCCTGGGGTTCCTGCAGCAGAATGCTTTTCATCCGCAGGATACCTGTGTGCCGCTGGAAAAGCAGCTGAAGATGATGGAAACGATCCTGTATTTGTACCAGAAATCGAAAGCGCTGGTATCCATGGGCATGCCCATGTCTGTGCTGAAAGAGGATCCGATTTTTGACAAGGTCATTTCCATTAAATATGATGTGGAAAATGACCGTTTGGATAAATTTGATGACTATAAGGCGGCAATCGATAAGTTTTATGATGATGTGATTGCCCGTAATGCATAAGGAGGGATGGCTATGGCAATCGAATATTTGGGCCTTCAATCGGTCAACGGTCCCTTCGTGGTGCTGGAGGGCTTAAGAGGTGCGGCCTATGATGAGATCGTGGAGATCGCGTCGGAGGAAGGCGACAAGAGGCTGGGCCGCATTGTGGAGATCAATGAAGATAAAGCGGTGGTGCAGGTTTTTGAGTCCACGGAGAACCTTTCCCTGAAGAACACCCGCACGCGCCTGACCGGGCGCCCGATGGAAATCGGCCTCACAGGAGACCTGCTGGGCCGTACCTTTAACGGAATCGGCGTGCCCATTGACAACCTGGGAGAAGTGGTGGCGGAGAAGTATGCGGATGTGAACGGAAAGCCTTTAAATCCGGTGACGCGGGAATATCCGCGTAACTATATCCGTACCGGCATCTCGGCTATCGACGGCCTGACCACGCTGATCCGCGGTCAGAAGCTGCCGATCTTCTCAGGAAACGGCCTTCCCCATGACCAGCTGGCGGCGCAGATCGTCCGTCAGGCTTCCCTGGGGGAGGATTCGGATGAACAGTTCGCCGTTGTATTTGCTGCCATGGGTGTGAAGTATGATGTGGCTGAGTTCTTCCGCTCCACCTTCGCGGAGAGCGGCGTGCTGGATCATGTGGTGATGTTCCTGAATATGGCCAATGATCCGGTGGTGGAACGTCTGATTACGCCCAAGGTGGCGCTGACCGTGGCGGAATATCTTGCTTTCGAGAAGCAGATGCACATCCTGGTTATCCTGACGGATATGACCTCTTTTGCGGAGGCCATGCGTGAGGTTTCCTCCAGTAAGGGAGAGATCCCGTCCAGAAAAGGCTATCCCGGCTATCTGTATTCCGAACTGGCTACGATCTATGAACGTGCGGGCATCGTGGAGGGAATCAACGGTTCTGTGACCCAGATCCCCATCCTGACCATGCCGAATGATGATATCACGCATCCCATCCCAGATCTGACCGGCTATATCACAGAGGGCCAGATCGTTCTGGACCGGTCGTTAAACGGTCAGTCCATCTATCCGCCGATCAATGTCCTTCCCAGCCTTTCCCGTCTGATGAAGGACGGCATCGGTGAGGGCTATACCCGGGCAGATCACCAGGCAGTGGCCAACCAGCTTTTCTCTTCTTACGCAAAAGTGGGAGATGCCAGGGCCCTTGCCAGCGTTATCGGCGAGGATGAGCTTTCCGGTCTGGATAAACAGTATCTGAAATTCGGCCGGATGTTTGAGAAGCATTTTGTGGGACAGGGAACGGAAGAAAACAGAACTATCCTGCAGACCCTTGAGATCGGCTGGAGCCTGCTTCGTATGCTGCCCAGGGAAGAGCTGGATCGAATCGATACGAAGATCCTGGACGAATATTATGATGCAGGAGAGGCGATGACGGAAGAGCAGTAAAGGAGGCGTTTCCATGAATATAAACGCATTTCCCACAAAGGGAAACCTGATGCTTGCCAAGAACTCCCTTGCGCTGGCGAAACAGGGTTATGAGCTGATGGACAAGAAGCGTAATATCCTGATCCGGGAGTTGATGAACCTGATTGAAGAAGCAAAGGATATCCAATCCCAGATTGACAGCACGTTCACCCAGGCTTATCTGGCGCTGCAGCAGGCGAATATTGAGGTGGGCATCCATACAGTGCAGCAGATCGCCCAGGCGATCCCGGTGGAGAATTCCGTGCGCGTCAAGACCAGGAGCATTATGGGAACGGAGATCCCTTTGGTAGAGCATGAAGAGGAAAAGTGGGTTCCGTACTATGGATTTTATAATTCCAGCGAATCCGTGGATGCGGCCAGGGAAGGGTTCCTGAAGGTGAAGGAACTGACCCTGAAGCTGTCCATGGTGGAGAACTCCGCCTACCGGCTTGCCATGAATATCCGCAAGACTCAGAAACGGGCCAATGCGCTCAAGAACATTACGATTCCCACTTATACCGCCCTCGTGCGCGATATCAGCAACGCGCTGGAGGAAAAGGACAGAGAAGAATTCACGCGGCTGAAGGTTGTGAAGAAAATGGTGGGAGAGAAGGGATAAACAGCGAAAGAATAAGCAGGAAAAGGATAAAACGAAAAAAGCCTGAGGAGGAAAATCACCGGAAAGGATCGGACATTTTCACCCTCAGGCTTTCTTGTTTCTGAAAACAGAAAACCATACGGTATTTAATTGTCCCAAGCGGAATATCTGACCGCCCGATTGCGGCCGCAGTCTTTAGCTCGATAAAGCGCCTCATCCGCTTCATGCAGCAGCCGCCTGAATGCGGCATCATCCGGCATGGTTCCAACGGAGTATCCGACACTGACGGTGAGATCCCTGTCGGGTTGGGCGGTAGTAATATGCAGCTGCTCTATCTGGCGGCATATCGCATCGGCCAGCGTCTGTGCACTGCTTTTTGTGGCGCCATCAAATAGGCAGAGAAACTCTTCCCCGCCAAAGCGGAAGAACTTTCCATCCAGTTCTTCCAGAGAACTGGCCACTTTTTTCAGACATTCATCGCCGGCCACATGGCCGAAGGCATCGTTATACCGTTTGAAATAATCGATATCCACGATGAACACGGCGACTTGCCCTTCACCGTTGGACGACCAGAAGTTCTCTTTCCACTCATTGAGATAGTTCCGGTTCCACAGACCGGTCAGAGCGTCGTGATTCGCGACATAATTCAGCTTTTCGCTTTGTTCCATGATTTGCCGGTTCTTCTGTTCGATCTCAAGATGGTTCAGGAAATCCTGCCGCATGGTATTCCAGCGGTACAGGCTGGTATAGAGCGCGACGATGGTCAGCCCGATGGAATTAACGATCACTCCGTAGGTATCCTTTATCCCGCTCAGATGCATCCACAGGAGGCCGGTGAGAAGAAACGCTTCGCAGGAAATGAAGAATGGGATAGAAAACTTGGGCTTCATATAAATCAGGCCTGCCAAATAGATGGATGTGGTCATATAAATGCTCAGGTTTTCGGATACCCTTTGGTCATATAAGGTTATGCAGGACGACCAGAGCAGCAGAATGAAGCCGAACACTGCATAAAGACAGAGCAGCCTGGCAGGCTTTTCATGCTTGGAGCGAGTCCACAGGGCTCCTATCAGGATGGCAGCCGCACATACCAGCAGCATGCCTACATACATGCACATATAAATCTTGCTGGCCCGGCTTCCCAGGCGAAAATGAGTATAGTACAGTGTATAGGAAATATTATATATTTGAAAAAGCAGGACAAAGAAAACCGCGGCCCAAAAAAATTTCCCGGTTCTTTCCCCGGTTTTTTGTTGAAAAAGAAATTCCTGGTCTGCAGTCATTTCCGTATCGCCAATATTGAAACGCATTTCCCTCTCCTGACAGCTTTGATTTTTTTTTATTTTATCACAGCTGTTTCCTGACTGCCACCTTTTTGCTAAGAAACTATCTGTGGTTCCTGCGGGGAAAATGGACTTTTGGAAAAGAAGCGGCTATAATGGAGAAAAGATCATGTAAAGGAGTCCTATCGTGAGTTGCCAGAAGGATAAAAAGGAAGCGCTTGTGGCGGATCGGCAGCAGGAGATCATACGGGTATGCGAGACGCTCTATGAACGCATGGAATATGAAGAGATCAACATTAAGGAAATCGCAAAATCCACATCGTTCTGCCGTTCCAACATTTATAATTATTATGAGACCAAAGAGGAAATTTTTCTGGATATTCTGAAGAAGGAATATTTGCTCTGGATGGAAGATATGGAGGCGGAAATGGCGGCGGACGGACGGCGCGGAAGAAGATCCTACTGCCGGATCCTGACTGAGACGGTTTGCCGTCATCCTGTACTTCTGAAGCTCGCTTCGGTTCACTACAGCACGATTGAGAAAAACTGCTCCCTGGAAAAGCTGACGGAGTTCAAGAGGGCCATGCTGCCGTTTCATCAGAGAATGCAGGATGGACTGGGACGATATTTCCCGGGCGCGTCTGAGAAGAAGAAAGAACGTTTTGCCTTCCTCATGATGTCGCTCGCACAGGGAATTTATTCCATGACCCACCTTTCGGCAAAGCAGCTGGAGGCCATGCGGATGGCGGAGCCAGGATATGATTGCCCAGGATTTGAAACGCTTTTTTTTGAGGCGCTGTATACGCTTTCGTCATCTCTGGAGGAAGGGGAAGAGAGCAGATGACCGGATTGGAGAATGGAATGAAAAACGGAGCCGCCGTATGGAATACGGTAGGCTCCGCCTTTTTGTCCAGAAAAGATGCAGGTCTTGAAAAATGTCAATCAGCCAAAACACGGCTGAGCACATCCGTTACCTTTTTCACTGGGATGATTTCCAGCTTTTCTTTTACTTCATCCGCCACATCTTCCAAATCCTCTATGTTATCATAAGGAATGAATACTTTCGTGATGCCGGCACGCTGGGCGGCCATCAGCTTCTCTGGCAGGCCGCCGATCGGCAGGACGCCTTCCCGCAGGGATACTTCGCCTGTCATGGCATAATCGGTATCTACGGCGCGGCCCGTAACCAGGGAGGCCAGAGCGGTTACCAGAGTGATGCCGGCGGAGGGCCCGTCCTTTGGCACAGCGCCTGCGGGTACATGGATATGCAGATCCCGTTCAGAGAGAATCTGTGTTTCTTCCGGATAGAGAGATTTTACGATGGTCAGCGCGATCTGTACAGATTCCTTCATTACATCTCCCAGCTGTCCGGTGATCGTCAGGCCGCCCTTGCCTTCCGTCAGCTTGCTTTCGATGAACAGGATTTCTCCTCCGGCTCTGGTCCATGCAAGACCGGTAACCACGCCGGGTTCCCTGACGGTCAGTTTCCGTTCATGGATGCGCTGTTTCTTCCCGAGATATTCGGAAAGATTCTCCTCGGTGACATTCAGGCAAAAGGCCTCGTTCCCGGCCTGGCTCTGGCCGCGTACGAGCTTGACGGCTGCGGTCCGGCAGAGGGTATCGAGAAGCGTTTTCAGGCTTCTGACGCCGGCTTCCATGGTATATTCATCGATCATTTTGCGCAGAGCGCCGTCGCTCAGCGTGAGCATGTTTTCCTGGATCCCCATGGAGGAAAGGGCCTTGGGCAGCAGATGCTTTCTGGCGATATGGAATTTCTCCACAGCCGTATAACCGGGGAAGGAGATGACCTCCATGCGGTTCAGCAGAGGTTCCGGAATGGTGTCCGTGGTGTTGGCCGTGCAGACGAACAGCACATTGGACAGATCATAGGGGACGTTCATATAGTGGTCCGTAAAGGTGTTGTTCTGCTCCGGATCCAGAACCTCCAAAAGGGCGCTGGCCGGATCTCCGCCGTAATCTTTCGCCAGTTTGTCCACTTCATCCAGAACCATGACCGGATTGGATGCGCCGCTGCGCTTCATGCCTTCCATGATGCGGCCGGGCATGGCGCCGATATAGGTGCGCCTGTGGCCGCGGATTTCGGCTTCGTCCCGGATGCCGCCCAGGCTGATGCGCACATATTCCCGCCCGAGCGCCTTTGCGATGCTCTGGCCGATGCTGGTTTTGCCCGTGCCGGGCGCGCCCACAAACAGCAAGATGGAACCGCTTTGCTTTTTACCGAGCGCCATGACCGCAAGCTGCTGGATGATGCGCTCTTTAACCTTTTTCAGGCCGTAGTGATCCTCATCCAGGATGGCTTCCGCCTTATCCAGATCAATGGAAGGGGTGCGGGGCGTTTTCCAGGACAGGCTGGTGACAAAATCCAGATAGTCATACAGCATGCCGTATTCATGGCTTTCTTTGCCCTCCTTGCGCATGCGGCCCAGCACCTTTTCCGCTTCTTTTTTGGCTTCCTTGTTCATGCCGGCTTTGGCAATTTTTTTCTCGAATTTGCGCACATCCGACTCGTTTTCCGGATGCATATCATCCAGCTCCTTCTGGAGATAATCGATCTGCTTGCGCAGGGCGGCTTCCCGGTACAGCTGTTCCTGATTATCCTTCTGGGCAGTTCTCGCCTCTTCGGATACTCTGGCAACTTCCATGAATTCCCGGATGGAGCGGGTGATCAGCTCGTAGCGTTCCCTGCGGGAATCGGTGGCCAGAATGGCATATTTTTCTTCCACGCTCAGATTCAGATATTCCGTGAGCGCACAGGCCAGGTCATAGACATTTTTCCGCTGAAGGATAAAGCTTCTCGCCCAGAGCCCCCATTGATAACCCTGAACGAACTTTAACAGGGAGGAACGCAGTTCGCTGAAGCTGGCCTTTTCTTCTTCTTCCGTCATATCCGCCTGTTCCGGACGGATGGAAGCTTCTGCGGTTATTCGCCCATTTTCAATTTCCAGTCCGGAAACATCCACGCGCTCCAGGGTCCGGACCTGAACAGTATCGCCGTCGCTGGCACCTTCTACACGGGCGGAAATACCGATGGGATAGAAATCCTCTGACCGAACCGCGTTATCCTCCCGTTCCTCCTTTAGTTGCAGGAAGAGGATATCCGTTCCTGCCTCAATGGGCTCAGAACTCCATTCCGAGAAGAAGTCCTTCTTGAAATAGTAAGATACGTCTGGCAATAACAATATATTATAGATAGGCCGTATAATCATAAGTGATAGCTCCTTTCTTTTGTATTTCTATCAGCAGTCATTAAAAGTGAGTGCTAATGCGATTGTAAAAAGAGAGCGAATAAAATCACGTTTTATTCGCCGTTCCCAGCTGATGGCCAGCTGTACGATATCCTGCAGCACAGTGATAATGACACCGTGTCACTATAGTTAATCTATCACAGAAGACGCAGATTGTCAATAGGGGCCGCGCAAGTCATATAGCCCGCATAAATTCGCACCAATCAGATGTCCTTCCCCTTTTATGGCAACCTGTTCTTGTCTCCCCATTCGCACATACTGTCCAGAATGGGGATGAGAGACTTTCCTCTCTCTGTCAAACTGTATTCCACTTTTGGCGGAATTTGGGGGTATTCTTCCCGATGAACAAGCTGATCGGCCTCTAACTCCTTCAGGGTGGAGCTAAGCGTTTTATAAGAAATTTCGCCGATATACTTTTTCATTTCATTGAACCGGACCACACCGAACTCCATCAGCGTATATAATATCGTCATTTTGTATTTCCCGTTGATCAGTGACAGAGTGTAACTGAAACCAGTCGAACTAAGGCATTCGTTTGCAATGCATCTGTCTTTCATTTTACGCTCTCCTTTAGGTAAGTATTGAACGCGATTGTAAGTATCGCACTTAAATGTGCGTACTTGTTTTTGATTAAATTCTTGCTACAATTTTAATATAAGTACAGGGAAAAGCAAATTTCACAAGAAAAAGGAGGAAAAATCCCATGCAGAGTTATGAATACTTAGGCAAACCGCTGCAAATCGGCAGCCTGACAATCAAAAACAGGTTTTGCATGGCTCCCATCGGCGGCGGACAGCATCACCTGCCCGGCGGTGGACTAAAGGACGAAACCATACAGTATCTGGTGGAACGTGCGAAAGGCGGTTTCGGACTGATTTTTACCGGGGCTCTGGCAGCGGACTGTACCGTTGACCCCTATACAGGTATTGGACCCGCCAT